>Ga0214235_1000006_pt1 | contig 232318 bp, 218 predicted proteins | sample TroBogypolimnion_2_FD_153073 | JGI IMG/M metagenome (GOLD analysis project Ga0214235, IMG submission 153073) | Freshwater microbial communities from Trout Bog Lake, WI - 15JUL2008 hypolimnion | ecosystem: Environmental > Aquatic > Freshwater > Lake > Hypolimnion/Profundal zone ... | reverse complement strand
TGCCGTTAATAAAGCCGCCATTATTAGCAATGAAATCAACTGTAGAGTTAGCGGTAATTGCAATACCTTGACCAGGAGCACCAGTGATGGTGCCACCTACTGTGTTGGTGATGCCGCCGGTGAGGCTAGAGTGGTTTTGAACATAGATGCCATATGCACCGCCGCCAATAGAGCCACTATTAACAATGCCAGCTGTGATGGCAGATTTACTAAGGGAAATACCCGACAAAGGGGCGGCCCCATTAGTGCCGATAGTTCCTCTATTGGTTACGCTGCCGCTCAGGGTTGAGCTATTAAAAACAATGCCAGCAACACCCCCAGTAATTTGAGCCCCAACATCATTTGTAATCCCTCCAACAAGCGATGAATGGGAGAGGTATACGCCCTCCCTATAACCACTGATGGAGCCGCTATTAAAAATACCGCCAGTTAGGCTGGAGCCAGAACTAATACTTATGCCAGCAATATTGCTTACAGTGCCTGCACCACCCCCATTGGCAATAATGGTGCCACTATTAATAATTCCACTGGTAATCGTAGATTGTTGTAATGCAATACCAGCCGAAGCCCCACTAATTAAGCCACCATTATTGGCAACATAATCAACTGAAGAATTTGCTGTAATGAGGATGCCAGCATTATAAGATCCGATAGTAGAACCAGTGATCGTGCTGCCCACCATATTGGTGATGCCTCCAACAATACTGGTAGCGGAAATGGAAATACCAATTGCCCCACCGACAATAGAGCCACTATTAGTAATGCCACCGGTAATTTTTGATTGCTGCTCAATAAGGATACCAGTAGCACCAGCGCTGATTACTCCACCTGCATTATTAATGTAATCAACTGTAGATTGCACAATATGCAAACCGTGACTAGAAGTATTGGAAGAATCGCCAGAGATCGCTCCACCAACCGTATTGGTTATGCCCCCAGTAAGAGTGGAAGAGGCAATATAGATGCCGTAAGCGCTACCTGCAATAGAACCACTGTTAGTGATACCGCCAGTTACAGTGGAGAGATATAAACTCAGTCCAGCATTCGATCCACCAATGAGGCCACCTTTGTTGGCAATGTAATCAACTGTGGAGCCAGCAACTATGTTGATACCATTACCGCCACCAAACTGAGAAGCGGAGATTGTTCCGCCAACCGTATTGGTAATCCCCCCCGCTAATGAGGCTTGAGAAATACTAATGCCGTAAGTACCGCCTCCAATCGAGCCACTGTTAGTAATGCCGCCAGTGATCGTAGAGTGACTTAGATCAATGCCAGTATGACCAGGGGTGCTAATTAAGCCACCATTATTAGCTATGAAATCAAGCGTAGAGTTGCCAACAACATTAATTCCATTTCCAGTGGATCCCGAGATAGTGCCACTAATCGCATTGGTAATTCCACCCGCCAAAGTCGAATTGGCAACAAAGATCCCTACTGCAACACCACCAATAGAGCCACTATTAGCTATTCCGCCAGTGATCGTCGAATGACTAAGGCGGATGCCAGTGCTACCGTTAATAACACCCCCATTGTTGGAAATGAAATCAACAGTTGAGCCGCCAATGATGTTTATGCCACTTAAAGTTACACCACCAGATCCGCCGATAATAGAGCCACTATTGCTAATGCCTCCGGTAATTGAGCTGGATTTAATGAAAATCGCTGCACTGGTAGCAGCTGAAATGGAGCCGCTATTAGTAATTCCGCTAGCGATCGTACTCCCTACTATCCCTACTCCAGGTCCATGACCGGGTCCACCTAATGCGTTAGCATTAATAAAACCAGAGTTGTTAATCGAGTCAGCGACGGATGAGCCAACAATAATTCCACTAGAACTACCGCCAATGGAGCCAGAGTTTTGTATGCTGCCGGACAGACTGGCCTGCGTTAAAGAAATGCCTACTAAGCCGTTGATTGTCCCACTGTTATTAATGCCACCGGAAACCGTACCATTAGGTCCCAGACCAATACCTGCACCATAATTATTTAGAAAACCGCTATTGGTAATACCATCAGTCACAGTGGTCGAAAGAATGCTGATTGAGCTACTGGCGGGAGAGGGAAAATTGGCAATAGTCCCGCTATTGGTAATGCCGCCAGAGATAAGCGAGCCGGTAAGCCTTATTCCAGTGAACGCTGCTATCGATCCCGAGCTATCAATGCCATTACTAATGCTTGATTGCTTAATCAGCAGCCCAACGTTATTCCCCAAAAATCCAGAGCCCCCAGCCAGTGTTCCAGAGCTATTTACACCCCCAGCCAGTGTAGAGTTACCAATTGAAACACCGCTACGGCTTCCAGAGATGGATCCTGGATCGATGATTTCCAAAGATCCGCCAATCAATCCAGATGCCGTCAATCCATCAGAAATACTTGGATTAGATGCGCCATCAACTAGATAACTCCCAGAAGTCCAGTCGGTTGCCTGCGAACTCGAGGCGCCCAGCAACATTACTGCTACAGCAACCGCATCCACTATCGCCTTTTTACCGCTACCGCCCTTACCACCTGACTTCACGTTTTCGCCAACGACCATCAAGCACTTGCGTGCTTTGTTCCAGATGATTCGATAGGCCTTATTCACGAAAAGTTGTTTTTATTTAAAAATTAGAGGAGGTCAGAAACGTTAAAAGGAAAGCCTTCGAAAAAATCGTCGAAAAAGCACACCTGAATATACCTATGAGAGACTAAATACACAATATAAATAAGGACTTGTTGGATTTAATCCAAAAAGTCTAAAGGGGGGTGAGGGGTTACCCTAATTTGTCGCTATAAGTTGCTGCATTTCTGAGAGAATTTTTTCCATATTTTCAGAAGTCAGTTTTTGACCCTCAAGCGCCAAATGGCGATATAGATCCCCAGTGATCCATTTTTTTGCAAAGTACAACTGATCTTCCAGCTTAATCTTGTTAAGCCAAGTATTTTGGGTGCTCGCACTTCCCGCCAATTCATGCTCCACAAAAGCTTTGGGCACTACTAAACAACGCCAACCCCGGGAGCGGGCGGTAAAGGAGTAATCAGCATCAGAGCAAATAAAGCGCATATTTTCATCAAAAAGCCCAATCTCGCGAATCATCGCCGTACGTAGCAACATGCAGGCACCATTCACCCAGTAGGTTTCAAAAGGGGTCTTTGGCAACTGCGTTAAGTTATAGGAGATATGCCTTCCCCAAGGGAATGCCTCGGCAGATCCCGCCCAGTTGATACTTTTGTCAGTTGACAAGGCAATTGGGGCGCAAATTCCCACATTAACCCCCTGATTCATCGTTTCTAGCAGCTGACTTAAGCAATCAGGATGCAAATTGGCGTCCTGATTTAAGACCAAAACAAAATCATAGTCAGTTGAAAAAGCAAACCGCCGCAAACCAATATTGATTGCCCGCGTGAATAACACATTATTTTCTGAATTGTCATGAACGAAAATATCAACCTCTACCCCATTTTGTTTTTGTAAACACTTCACGGAAACCGCTAGTGCTTCTCGCGCATGAAAATGGGGAATAACAACGCCGACTTTTTTAGTCTCTACACTCATAAATGATTCACCGGGCTTTTTATTGGTGCTTGGGCTTGATTAATGTCGTCCATAGTAAAGGCCATTGCTCAACCCAGCAACACACATGACCATTTTTCGGAATTTCAAGTACCTCAATCGCACTACCTTTCGGAAATTGCTCAATAAAAGCAGTCGTTAGATCTAAAGGTACCAAGTGGTCTTCTGCGCCAACCAAATAAATTTGTGGAATCGATGTCAACTGGATAATTGCTTCGCGTGGATCTAGCGAACCGTCCATAGGCTCCAGTGCTAAGTTTTTTGCCCAGGTATGAGGATTGACATTACCTGCGACCGAAATGATGGATTGGACATCATGTCGCTGCGATGCCGCCAAAAGCGCAACAGCCGCACCCCCGGAATAACCAACTAATATCAGGCTTTGAGCCTGTGCGCGAGATTTAAGTAGATCAATCGCTGGATTGATTGAGTCAATTACCTTTTGCGAAAAACGCTCAGTAGTCCAGACTTTAAAATTGCAAACCCGCGAATTTTCTAATCCAACAAACTGACAAGGTCGAGCCAAATAAGCAGCTGCCCCTTGGGGTTGCGCAAGAGCAAGTTTTAAGCCGATGGGATCTTTTGGCGTGGGGTCACTTGAGGGAAACTCGCCATGTATCCAGGATGAGCCATCGCCTTCAATATAAATAGTCAGAACACCATCATTGGATTTTTGCGGGCTAAGATATGCCCGCAGATCATATAGGGAAGTGTTTATCTTAAGTTCTTGCCAATGCAAAACTAGGGCCAAATCCTGGGCTTGGTGAGAGCGCTCTTGCCCATCCAAGGAGACGCACCCGCCTAAGAAAAAAAGAGAGTATCCCATCGCAACCCAATACACAAGTCTTAGGGGGTGAAGACTCATTACTGAAAATCAAGCGCCTTTATTGGAGACATTTAAGAGGGGTTCTAATTGGGCTAATAGTGGCTGTAAGAATGCTTCATAATTTTTCCAACGCGCTACCGAAGAAGAGTAGATGGGTTGACGAACTTGAGTCAGGCTGGCGGTACGAATACTGCGTTTATTTTTATAAAAATCCAAACAAGCCTGATCCCAATCCAATCCAATCCACTCGATTAGTTTGCGAGCTTGAGGCTCAATATCCTCGACAATCGCCTCATATTCAACCTCTAAAAAACTCTCAGGGGGCAAAACGGAGCGCCAATGATCCATTAGCCGGGCGTAATTTTGGTAATGCATCCCCAATTCTTTTAAGTCATAAGTCGAATTTTGGTGTCGATTAAATAAACGTGTAAAGCACGACAGGCACGTATCAATGGGATTGCGTTTGACATGAATGATTTTGGCATTAGGTAGCATCAGTGGAATTAGCCCTAAGGCTAAATAGTTTGATGGCATCTTATCGGTAATCCGCAAGGCATCATCACTATGGATCCGCAATCGCTTTAAATACTCCCCACCCCATTGGGTTAATTTTTCCTTAGTGACGCCAACAAGACTACCTGGATAGCCAATGCCCTGCCCATTAGACCCATGATCTTGAACCACCTGGAGCAAATCTTGCAATTCACCTGCCCCATGGACTAAAGGATGGCTAGCAATAATTTGTTCTGTGAGGGTAGTACCGGAACGTGGCATTCCTAAAATAAAGATCGGAGATTTATCACTTACTCCCGCTCCACGCAATGCTTGATAGCGCTCAGGGGTAAACCAATCAATAAGACTATTCATATTCGTAGTCTCTTCATTGGAATCAAATTGAAGCTTGCTTCGCTTTAAGCGAGCTCCTTCTAAAAAGTGCGGGAACGCCTCTTTATAGCTTCCAAGATCGTCGTAAGCCTTTCCTAATGCGTAGTGCACTGAGATCTGCTTATCACTGGATAAAGTTTCTACTTTAGAACCCAAGGTCTTTAATACTGCCAAATTAGAGTCCTCAGCCTTAACCTTTCCTACTTGCGTTAAATGAAAGTGCGCAGAGATGTGACTAGGGTCTATCGATAAGGCAAGCTCAAGCATCTGCTTGGCTTTCATACTATCGCCAGCCTCCAGCGAAAGATTGGCTAACCCTGTAAGCGCATCGACATAAGCAGGCTCGAGTGCTAAAGCCCTTTCAAAGGCATCCTTAGCTAAATCTTCTTTAGCCATTTCGGTATAAAGGCTACCAAGTTGACACCAGGCGTCAGCTTTCACGCTTGTTTGATTAACGGCTTGTTGTAATAAATTTAAAGCCTCTGGAAGATGATCTAGTTCTTGATAAACTTTAGCTAACCCTACTAAAGCTTCTGCGTATTGGGGGCGATTTTGCAAGGAGCGAGAAAGCAAAGACTTCGCTTTATCAAATGCATCCAATTTAAAGTAAGCCAACCCTAAATTACACAAAGCCTCAGGCGAATTAGGGAAAACTGCCAGTACTTTTAATAAAGGCTCAATAGCTTCTTGAGCACGATCCTCTTCGACCAAGACTGCGCCTAGGTTAGTCAATGACTCTAAAAAATTAGCATCAATACTGAGCGCCTTGCGATACCACTCAAGCGCAATATCCCGGTTTCCCTGTGCCCGCTCAATACTTCCCAAGTTATTCAAAGACTGTAATAGTTGTGGTTGAATAGCCAGAGCTTTTTCATGCATAGCCTGTGCAAGCTGATAATTTTTGGCATCAAATAAAGCAACCCCTAAATTGCTATAAGCAGAGGCCATGGTGGGGTCAATGGCAATCGCTCTTTGCCCGTGTGTAATCGCTTCATCGATACGGCCTTGCTGGCGACACATCTCCGCTAAATTACTTTCAAAGAGCGCTACTGTAGGGTCGCTAGAAATCGCTTGGCGCACTAAATCCAGTGCCAAGATGGCTTGCCCTGCTTGGTAAGTCACCACTCCCAATAAATGTAAGGCTTGAGCATGTAAAGGCTCAATACGCAAAATTTGGCGTAGCACCTGCTCGGCTTGCGTTAATTGACCGCTCACATGTAGTTGACTCGCTAATTGAATCGCCTGATCGATGCTCAGATTTTGTAACGGAGCTGCAGCAGTCACTGGGGCTGCCTGCGCAATAGTAGCCACTTGAGAAGATCGTTCTTTAGCCGGAACCTGGGGAATTGCCAAGGTGCCAATTTCTATGACCACTTGATCAATGACACTATTCCAATCACCAAATCGCGGCTGATTAAAAATGCGCACACTCGGGTACCACGGAGTATCAGTTCGACCATTAAGCCAGCGCCACTCGCTATCAAAGCGATTAAGCATCCATACAGGTTTGTTCAGTGCTCCCGCCAAATGCACCATCGATGAATCGATGGAGATCACCAAATCCAAATTCTCTATTAAGGATGCTGTATCACCAAAGTCTGTAAGCTCCTCGGTCCAATCTATCCAATCCACCTGTGCCGGGATGTTAGGACGCACTTCTTCAGGAGCCCACTTTTGCAAACTGACCCAAGTAATAAAAGGAAGATTCAATAAAGGTGTTAATTGAGCAAACCCCATGCTGCGTCTTCCATCGTATTGATGCACTTTACGACCAGCCCAAGCAAGTCCAACTTTAAAACGGCCAGGGGCTACAGTGTTTAAGCGATCTAACCAATGTGCTTTAGCCGCTAAAGGCACTTGCAAATAAGGGGTTTGCGCTGGAATGGAGTCCAGACGGGTTTGGCAGGCGCGTGGCAAAGACATCAAAGCGCACTGCCAATCCCACGTCGAGTAATCTAAGGGCAGATGGGTAAAGAGCACAATCTGATTGGCATAAGCCCACTCCATTAAACGCAAGGTCGGCGCTGAGCAGACAAAGCCGACCTTTGCAAAACGCGGCGCAACTTGAGACAAGTAACGAGCAAATTGAAAAGTATCGCCAAAGCCTTGCTCTGTAATAACTAACAAGCGCTTATCTTGGGTTTGCTCTTGGCCATTCCACTGTGGCAACGGACAGCTTGGTCGGGCAAACGTACCCATGGCACTTTCAGCGGAGCCAGTCCAGCGAGCCTCATAATTTTCCCAGCCGTTTGCAAAGTCACCCAGCTTAAGTTGTGCCATTCCTAAATTTAAGCGCGCCATCGCCATCTCAGGTGCAAAACGCAGAGCCCCTTCAAAACAGTAGCGAGCCTCTTCGATATGCCCCATATCTTGCAATAAAAATCCCAAGCTATTTAGAGCGCCAGGAAATTGCGGCTGAAGGTGTAGCGCCCTCTCATAACTAGTGCGAGCCGCTTCGAATCGATCTAAGCGATATAGGGAAATGCCATGCAAGTGCCACAAAGATGCCGATGCCCCATCCTCCCCCAGTTGCGGCATATAGGGATCGAGCAATTGAACTACGGCTTGATGATCTCCTTTGCCCTGCAAGGCTAGGCATTGATCAACCACCGTTTGAGAAAGGGCTGGTGTCGCAGAGATCTGGGGAAGTATAGCCACCGGGGATGGAGCGGGAAGGCTAAAGTCAGGAATATCGCCTGGATCGCGGAACTCTTTCACCAACTCATACAAGGGTTTGAGATGGCGTGCAAAATGCTTCCAGCGTGCTACCGAAGTTTTATAAATGGGTTTTCGTACTTGGGCCACACTGGCTGTTTGCACTAAGCGCTCATTTTTATAAAATTCTAAACAATCAGCATTCCAAGGTAGCCCCACAAATTCGAGCACCCTTTTAGACTGCGTCTCAGTATGGGCCACCATATCCTCATATGGCAAATCCAGAATAGTTCCAGCAGGCAAGACTTTGCGCCAATGGTTCATGAGGCGCATGTAACGCTGGTAGTAACGACCAATGGTCTGCTGATCGTAAGCAAACTCCATCGTGTCATTAAAAAGGCGCGAGAAACAGGAAAAACACGAATCCATCGGATCGCGCATCGCATGAATAATTTTGGCATTAGGAAGTGCCAAATAAATTAAGCCGAGATAGAAAAAATTCGCTGGCATTTTATCAGTGATAAATGCACTCTTTGGCGATAAATTCCAAACCCTTCGCACATAATCTTTACCCATTTTTTGCAAATTGGTTTTGGATAATCTTGTCAGCTCTTGAGTGTAAAAACGCTCTGCCGATGCTTTTGTAATATCCGATACCACCTCATTGAGAATCGTCAACTCTCCGGCACCAAACACCGAAGGGTGGCTTGAGAGGATTTGCTCAAGCAAAGTAGTGCCTGAACGCGGCATACCGACGATAAAAATCGGGGTCTTGCCCTTAGCGGAAGAAAGGGGGCGCTGCTCTAATTTGCTTGCAAAAAACTCTGGTGTAAAAGTATCAATAATGGCATCGACTAACTCATCGGCACGGCGCTCATCACACGGCAATATCGCATGCTGCAGGCGATTGCCTTCCTCATAAGCAGCAAAGGCGCGATCGTATTGCCCAATGTCATCCAAAGCCTTTCCTAGCGCAAAGTCATAACGAATTCGCGCATGGTCAGAAAGTTGCTCACGATTAGCATACACCCCTTCGAGCATCGCTAAATGGGGGTCATCTAATTGATAAGTTTTTAATGAGGAGAGGTTGTAATGTGCCTCTACAAAATTAGGACGAGCAGCAATCGCTGCGCCAAAGCTGGCGCGAGCTTCCTCAAGGTTACCTTCTTCGCTAAATATAGCCCCTTGATTGTTTTGCGCTTCTGCATGCCCAGGATCAATAGCTACCGCTTTTTGATAAGCTTTTAATGCGCCCGCCTTATCGCCTTGCTGCTCAAGCGCAGAGCCCAAGTTATTCCAAGATAAACCATGCTTGGGATTAATTTTTAGGGCTTTACGGTAATGCAAAATCGCTTTACTGGATTGCTGGGCATCGGTATATGCCAGGCCCAGGTTGTACTGCGCATCCAGATCATTTGGCGAGAGCGAGCAGGCTGCTTTGCCTGATAAAATCGCTTGCTCTAATTTGCCTATACGACGTGCGATTTCACCTAAATTGCGATGGTAAAGGGCCTCTTGGGGCTCGCAGCGAACTGCTTGAGCAATGCAGTGAAAAGCCCCATCTAGGTTATTAGCGCTATAGGCCAACAAGCCCATGGCATGCCATGCCTGAGCATTTGCGGGCTCCGCCTGAAGAATACTGCGATAGCTAGATTCTGCTTGCGTCAGATTACCAGCCAATTCGTGCTGTTGCGCTTGCTGCCAGAGACTTGAAAGGGAGGTATTCACTACGCAAATCCAAACATTAATTGAGTAAGTAGGAGATTACCATGCCCCACTTTCTCTCAAACTGAATGCACCATCCCATCAAAAAAGTGGGAGGAATTACCCAGGAATAGTTTGAATGCCGCTTGCTTATAAGGCAGGGATCTTTTTGAGATCTACTTGAATCGTGGCGCCGTACTGCGCATTTAATCCAATGACTGAACGTAAGGGGGCATGCTCTTTTTCTGAAAACCAAACCTCAAATGTGGCAGAGTCATCCTTTGAAGTCGTTTTATAGTACCTCACAGCCTTTACTTTAGCCCCATCAAAAGGAAATTCCCAGGCTTCCCCTCGCACTAGGGTATAGGTCTTGAGCGAGCGTCCGTCAGTCACAGGCAACACTACGGATTTAGCCGGTAACTCTCGTCCAATAAACTGATAACCCACAGTGAGCATGTCCAAAAGCTGCCCCGCATACGGCGCACTACCAACGGGGGGAGTGCGAGAGGAAACTTTGTAAAAATTGAGTGCATTTTTAGGTGCATCTACTTTAGCAATCAACAATTCAGTATTTCCACGCTTTTCTTGATAGGTATTTGTTAGCAAGCCCTTTGGGCCATTTGCGCCAACTGAGTCTCGGATGAGCTTTTGATCTTGCAGCACAGTAGAGAGCACCGCACCCAAAGTACCAGTCGAACTGATATGGTATTGATCTTTGCGAAGATCCACCTTATCCACAATTGTCGCAACCTGCATAGACCCTTTGACTAAACTATAAACTTGCTCATAAGGGCTTGGCGCTTCTCCCGATTGCTTGAGGTACGCTGCGCGTTTGGCGGGATCGGCTGTTATTTTTAGGTCATACTCAAATTGGGCATTTTGGGCAAAGCCTGATCCTGAGGCAAAACCCAGCAAGATCATGGCTAAGAACGGATGTGTGTAATGCAAAACAATTTTTTTCATTTCTGTATTTTATAAGAATATTTTTACAATATCCCCTAAATATTTACTGGATAATGACACATGGTCGCAAAAAACCTCACTTCCCCGAGTCTAAACATTTCTATTGGGGATCGAGAAACTCTATTAAAACAACAGGGTAAGATTATTTGGTTTACCGGCCTTTCTGGGGCCGGAAAGTCCACTCTAGCAAATACCTTAGAAGTTGCGCTGTATCAGCAAGGAGTCCACACTTTCTTATTGGATGGGGATATTGTTCGATTAGGCTTAAATCAAGACCTAGGCTTTAGCGATGCAGATCGCACGGAAAATATCCGGCGCATTGCACACACAGCCAAATTAATGATGGATGCTGGACTTATAGTGATTTGCGCTTTTATTTCGCCATTTCGAAAAGAACGGGACCTAGCAAGAACTTTGGCAGGAGATGGGCGCTTTGTTGAAATCTATCTCAACACTTCACTAGAAGATTGCACCAAACGAGATACCAAGGGTCTTTACAAGCAAGCCAACGCCGGTACCTTGAAAAATTTATCGGGAGTAGGAAGTCACTATGAACCGCCTGCACACCCGGAAATCATTTTGAACACTGCTGAACTTTCTATTGAGCAATCTATCGAAAAAATATTGGCACTTCTTTAGTAAATGTTGATTTTAATAAATTAATCAAATTAAATTTTCATTTACTAAACGGGCAATTGATAAGGGAAATATAAAATAATGGATTCACGAGAGGCTATTACGAATTTTCTCTTTATCAAAGATTCTCCCGCAATCGTAGATTTTGCCTTTGTACTCGGCAGTCCGACTTACTCCAGCATTGAACCAGCTATAGAGCTTTACCATACCGGAAAAACATCATGGATTGTAATTTCAGGTCATGGGCCTCAATTTCAAAATGGCATATCCAGTGAAGCGGAATTATATAAAAGTTATGCCATTGCAAAAGGGGTTCCAGCCTCCCAGATTCTGATTGAGACGAAAGCAACCAATACTAAGGAAAACTTTCTTTTTGTGCGCGATTTGATTCAAACCCACTTTGGCTGGAATAACATACGTAGAGTATCTATTTCTGGAAAACCCTTTCATATGCGCCGTGCCCTTATGACAGCCCGCGCATCTTGGCCAAAGCATATTAATCTCATCATGCTCCCATCCAATCATCCCGATGATCCACCTTCTGAAACCTGGTGGCAAACAGAAAGTGGCTGTCGTTTTGTCATGCGCGAATTGCAAGCCATTGGTACTTATGCCTTAGCTGGGGATATCTCAATTACTTAAATGACCACTGCTCTTCATGTGATCCCTCAGGAAATTCATCTTATAGGCATCAATGGCTCAGGCATGTCTGGGTTAGCTCAATGCTTAAGTCAACTTAGCAAAACTGTATCAGGCAGTGACCTCTATTTATCTGATGAAACGGATAAGCTTACTTCTCATGGGGTAAAAATTTATCGAGGTCATTCACGCTCAAACCTCAATAACGTCAAGCTCGTGGTAGCAAGTGATGCGATTCCAAAATCCAATAGTGAACTAAATGAAGCCCGCCTTAGGGGAATTCCCATATTAAGTCGTTCAGCCTGCCTCAATCTCATTTGCGAGGAAAAATGCTCGGTAATGGTTGCTGGTTCACATGGGAAAACCACCACCGCGGCAATGATTTCATGGATTTTGCGAAATGCAGACATGGATCCAAGTTTTGCTATTGGCGCTAACGTTCCCAATCTTCTATCTCAAAGAGCGCACATTGGAAATGGGGAGCATTTTATTGTTGAAGCTTGTGAAGCTTTTCGAAATCTTCATACTTTTTGCCCCTCCTATGCAGTAATCAACAATATAGATGAAGAACATCTTAACCACTATGGCTCTCAAGAGGCGCTTGATCAGGCATTTTTAGAATTTGCTAATAGAGCAACTAATAGCGTCATCGTAAATGGAGACGATCCGGGCATCCAGCGAATTTTGCCTCAAATAAGCCGTCCCATCATTAGTTATGGACTATCCAGGACCAATACCGTATGCGCTGTAAATTATCAGTACAACTTAAACGGAGCAAGTTTTGAGGTATTCATCAACGGCAAGTATGAAGGCGTAGTTAAACTTACAATTCCAGGCAAGCATGTACTCATGAATGCATTGGCAAGCATTGCCTGCGTACTCATTCTTGGCATTGATTTTTCAAGTATCGCTAAAAGCCTTTCTCAATTTACGGGTGTCAAACGTCGGTGGGAGCGCTATGAACTCAATAATCAGTTTATTTTGATAGATGACTTTGCTCACCATCCATCGCAGATTGCGGCACTTGCTGATACAGCTCTAGCATTGCGGCTGCCAAATCAACGAATCGTTATAGCATTCCAACCTCAGCTCTACTCTCGTACCAAGTCACTACTAAAAGAGTTTAGCCGCGAACTCGCCCGATTTGATCAAGTACTGCTTTTCGAAATAGATGGTGCAGGCGAAAGAGACGGAGGTGAAATAAGCTCAACAGATCTAGCTAGACAGATCACCGATTTTTCAGGCAAGGTAGAGCAGTTTTTCAATTTTGAAGATTTTATCGAGGAGACCTCGGAGATCTTACGCCCTACTGATTTGGTCATTACAGCAGGAACTGGTGAAATACGTGATTTAGCAAAAATACTATCTTTACAAGAAAGGAGCAAATTATCACCAACCCTTTCTAAAATTGAAGATCCTTTTTTGCCCGCTCAATTAATGAACTCCCTCAGTTCAGCAGAAGATCAAAACAGGAAACGAGCAGATCAAACCGTACTGTCATTATTGAACGAAACAATTACGGCGCAACCAGAATCTTCCGCAATATCTGAGGGAGATCAAAAACTCTCCTACCAAAAACTCAATGCAGCAGCCAATCATACTAGTTGCTGCTTATATCAAAAAGGGCTTCGTCCAGGAGATGTGGTTGTTGTACATATGCGCCCCTGTATGGAGGCCGTTATTTTGATGATTTCCATTGCAAGGCTTGGAGGCATTTATCTACCGATTGATCCGACAACTCCTGTTGATCGCGCTCAGTTCATGCTAGATACCGCCAAGGCAAATTTTGTAATTAGCAAATCTTCCAATCTGAAAGCTAAGACCGTTTTATCGTTTATAGAGCTGTGCGATCTAGACACTTCTCATTTTAATGCGTCCAGTAATTACAAAGCTCCCTTGATCGGCCCCCAAGACCAGGCCTATATTTGTTTCACCTCAGGAACGACGGGCAAGCCAAAAGCAGTTCCGATTACCCATGGCGCTTTAGCAAACCTTATCTTGAACGTCCGAGATCAGCTCAAGATCAATAACTCTACAAAAATACTGCTACACACCACGCTGAGTTTTGATGTCTCTTTAGGAGAAATCTGGTTAAACCTATGTGGTGGAGGTGAGCTTTGTTCAACAGGAAAAAATAGACCTTTAATAGGTGAGTCTTTAGGTGAGTTTTTGAAGAATAAAAAAATCACTCATCTTTTCGCGACACCTTCAATCCTTAAAACTATTCCTCTTGATAGTTATCCCGAGCTAGAGTGCGTTGTGGTGGCTGGCGAGAAATGCCCCCAAGAACTGGTAAATGACTGGGCAATAAATCGGTCTTTTTTCAATGCCTATGGACCTACTGAGGCGACCATTTATTCCACTATAGGCCAATGCCGTGCAGGCCAAAAAGTCACTATTGGTCTTCCTATTCGCAATGTAAGCGCTTATATTTTTGGTGAGAACTTTTCACCGGCTGCAGATGATCAGATGGGAGAGCTCTACATTGGGGGTGTCGGTTTATCAAAAGGCTATCTCAATCTTTTGGAAGAGACAAGTAGTCGATTTATTAAATGGCAAGGGGAGATGCTTTACCGAACTGGTGATTTAGTGCGACGCCTTGCTAATGGTGAAATTGAGTACATTGGCCGAATGGATCATCAAGTCAAAATTCTAGGCAATCGTATTGAACTTGAAGAAATTGAATATGTCATTACCCAATTTCCCGAAATCATAGACGCAGTAGTTCTGGTTGATGAGCAAAATGAGATTAAGAGCCTAATCTGCTTTGCAATTTTGAATAAAGCTTATTCCCCTGATTGGCCAACCCTCAAAGAAAGGCTGGCGAAGTGGCTCCCTCCATATATGCTTCCCAAGCACTTTATTCCAATACAAAAAATTCTTCTCACACCTAATGGCAAAAAAAATCGCATCGGCCTATTAAGTCAGTACCGCCATCATATCTTTGAGCGTACAGACTTCACAGCACCTAGAACGTTAACGGAGAAAAGAATAGCGGAAATTTGGCAGCGCTTTCTAAAGATCCCAAATGAGATTGGAATGTATGAAGACTTTGCATCCATGGGCGGAGACTCGCTTGATGCCCTAGAATTACTAACGGAAATTGAGAGTGAATTTCAGATTACCTTTCCACCAGAGCAACTAGTGGGTATTACAACCATCTGGAAAATGGCAGTTGCGGTTGATGGGATGGTGTGGCGTACTCAGCCATCGGAAGATCATTGTTCTGATGAATTTAAATTCTCGCGGATTTATAAGAGCTTAAGGTATCTCACCGCCAATTGGCATGGCAATCGACTGGATCAGGATTCCCTCATCGTATCGGTAGGCAATAATTTGACGCCTGAATTTGAGGTCTTTATCTGCATTCAATATGAAGACGAACTCGTCAACATTTCGCAAAGCCTAGGTGATCGTTTCCGCGTTCATGGCCTGAGGTCAGGACATCTTTTAACAGATTACAACGCACAGGACACTAACGTAATTTGTAAACACTACGTAAAAGAAATATTGAAAATAGGTGTATCGGGAAAATTTATTCTTGGGGGCATCTGTCAGGGCGGAAGAATAGCAATACGTATCAACGAAATATTGCGCCTTGAGGGCTTCAATGCTGAACTTTTAATGCTAGTTGAGCAAATGCATCTACTGCCTATTGACGGAAATATCGCCTTTTTTTATTCAAAAGACAGCAAGTTAAATCCCGAGCGGCGATTTTTTGGAACCGTGTCACCATATGAGGAAATCTATGGAGAACGCCATCAAATTTATTTAATTCCAGGCATACATGGAGAAATCCATCTTGAACCTCAGGTTCATTTAATGGCTGAAAAATTAAAACGTCATCTTGGGGTAATCGACCCTCAAAAACATCTGCATGAAAAAATACTAGAAACACCCGATATTTTATTTTCAAGCCAGGCAAAGCTAGTTGAAAAAAGTGGGTTATTTGATGATGTGTTTTATCGGGGTCAATTTCCGCAAGGATATGAATTTAAGTTTGGGCCTGCGTACCATTACGTGAGTGTTGGATGGCATCAAGCCTATGATCCTTGTCCATTTTTTAGTACCACAGCTTATTTAAAACGTGCCCCGGATGTATATAAAAAAAGCATCAATCCTCTTGTCCATTTTTTACATTTCGGAATTTTCGAAGGGCGAGAAGCTTGGACGCAGGAAGACGTTATTAAATGGCATCAGAATTGGCAAAATAACCCGGGGTTAGCCAAGCAGGTCATTGAGTCAGCGCAAGGTAGTTGGCCAATATTAACGCGCGTCTCAAGGGTGAATGTCTATGTGCATTCGCGTGGTCATATGGCATTTCAGGTATTCCAAGATCTTTTTGTCCAAGGCTTTCGTGCGATAGGTATTGAGACCTTTAAAGCAAATGAAACGCAATGGAATACCAATAACCACAATATGGTCAATGACGTTGCACTCAATATTATTATCGCCCCCCATGAATTCTTCTATCTTGGCGGATCTCCCAAAATCGAGGACATCAATTGGTCGCAAGTGGTTATTCTCAATTCTGAACAAATACCTTCAGTTTGGTTTAGAAAGGCATTGCCTTACCTATTTAAAGCCTCTTATGTGATGGATATGAATATCCAAACAGCCGCCAGCTTGGTTCAACTTGGTATTAATGCACGTTTTATACCCATTGGTTATGTTTCAGGAAGTAATATTTTTGCTGGCACTCCAGAAACTCCTATTGAAAATCGTGATGTAGATCTTCTTTGGATTGGCTCTAATTCGGAGCGACGAGAGCAATACATTATGAATAATGAGCGTATTCATCAAAACCGTAGGGTATGTATTCGCCTGGTGAATATCCATGATCAAACCCTTCGCCTAGATGATCCCAACTGCATTGGAAGCAGCGACTTCACCGCCCTTTCACAACGCTCAAAAATTCTCCTCAATATTCATCACTTTGCAACCCCATATTTTGAATGGCAACGCTTGATTCACTTTGGCTTGATGCAAGGTTGCTGTGTGGTCACGGAAAAGACTACCCAACAACCAGGACTCATTCCGGGGGAGCATTATTTTGAGGAGGATCTACAACATCTACCCGAACTAATTACCTGGCTTTTGGAAGATCTCGAAGGTCAAAAAATGGCTGCCCGTGTTAGCGCTGCAGGATATAGGACTGCTATGGAACTCTTTCAGCTTGATCGAACTCTAAGTGAACTGTTTAGTATCGAGTAGGGTTTTGGATAATTACCTTATTAAAAATCTCAGAATTTAAGATCTGTAAGTGCCTTTAAAAGATGATTGATCGCCTCTTTCAATAAATCCCTATTTTCTCGAAACATTAAAGACCCCCCAAGTCTTGGATTAATCTCTAAGATTTTTAATTCCCCTTGTGGGGAGATCTTAAAATCTATATTGCAAGGACCACTAAATTTCAAAGGCTCTAGACAATACTTAAATTGAAGCAAGATATCCTCGCTCAGCACCGCCCTTCTCATTGTCTTAAGATTATGCGGGCCACGAATTGCTTGAGAATCCATCAAGGTATATTCAAGCGATGAGTGCCAAAGAATTTCTCCATTCTTACAAATGAGATGGGATACATAATCCCGATCACCGGGAATGTATTCTTGTAAAAGTACGGTTTGGTGCAGCCATATCTCTTGCTGTGAAATAGTAGCGAGCTCTGATGCAGATTGAATCAAGGCAATCCCTAGCCCCGCATTTAAATTCACCCGCTTTAAAATCATTGGGTAGGTAATTTCCTGCAGACTTTTGTAACACTTGGGGACTAAGTGCGACAAACCCAATTGATACATGTATTGATGAAAACGGGCCTTATTAAAAAAGGTCCTAATAGTGGCTTCTGGAGCAACTAAGGCTGGGTAAATCTTGGGGCACATGCAAATGTGCCACTCCATCAATGGCAAAATTACCGTGCGTAGATTTGAATTAATAGCAGGCGGGATTGACTGAAGATGTTCATTTGGAATGACGAGCACTTCTTTGACAACTGGATGGTTTTCCCAGAGATCAGAGCTGGGATCAAGAGCTTGCATCCAGTCTGTTGACCAGCTACCAAAAATCACGACTCTAAGGTGATGAAGTGCCAATTTATCTCAATGCCCAATGAATTTCTTTTGATCATATCTTATAAAGATTTTCTCAAGACGCTCTAGAATGACTTTGTTGTGCTATCAATAGGCAATCTGGCAATTTAGCAATCTATGTATTATTTATAGATGTAATTTGCACGAGAGCCTAAGGCCATTAAATGCAGTGTGATCTGCATTGCTAGTTCTTTGCGAATATCCCCAATCATTTGCTGTTGTTGAATATCGACTGACAATACCGTATGAGGCGAAAAGTTTATATCCCTGACCCCGTAAATTTCGGTTGAAGGAATGACTTCATGACCCGCTTGATCAAAAGCTCTAAAAACGGCAATATCATTTAAATCGTATCCTGAAATTTGTCCTGAGCTTGTAGACAAAGCGATTTGACTATTAGGTGCATCTTGTAAGATTTCTACAAGTAGGTCGGCATCTACGGGGTGAACAGCCACCTTCACATCTAGGTAAGTTAAAAAGTCTACCTGAAGCTGTCCAAGTAATTGGCGTGAAGGCGAACCGGTAATGGCAATGACTTGATAGGGAATTAATGCCTTCTGGCGCATTTCATACAGACAAGCACTTAAGCAAATCACCAACAAAACCATGCCCGTGGCTCGCAAGAGTCGCGCAGCCGTTTTCTTAAACATATTTCAATATCCCATTGATAAAATCATCGCCTTACTAAGGGTATCAGAGCAGCTTATCTTATTTACCCTAAAATAGTGCTTAGATGCAAAGCTATCCTCTCTTAGTGCCATTTCCCTCCCATCACCCACATTCATTCAGCCCCATTTGCGTTTCTTTTACAAGTGAATCAAAGTAACCTTCTCAAGGGTCATTTTTTTAGCCTGCTTTTACTGCTAGCCTGTATTGATCAGTGGTCATCAGATGTTTTGGCTCAAGCTTCTACTCAGTTGGGTGCCTATCCACTCACTCAAAAGTCTGCTGTCTCTAGCCCCTTTGGGCTGCGCAATAGCCCTTTTACTGGAGAGCATGAAACCCATGAAGGCATAGATATTCCCGCACAAGCAGGTAGCCCAATTCTGGCTACTGGCGATGGCAAAGTCACTTTCGCCGGCTTTGCCCCAGGCTATGGCAATCTGGTAGAAATCGATCATGGCCAGGGATACACGACGCGCTATGGTCACGCGCAAACACTCTTAGTAAAGACTGGGGACCAGGTAAAGCAATCGGAGCAAATTGCTACCGTGGGTAGTACGGGAAGATCAACAGGCCCTCACCTACACTTTGAAGTCAGCTTGAATCACACCCCTTTTGACCCCAGACTGCTTCTGGGTGGCACCTATCTAGATCACGCTTTAGCACCCAACGCTATCTTGATCTTTACCTCCACTAAACTCAAAGCGCCTTGGCAATTACAGCAACTGGCCAGCGGTAAATACCAAGGTCAAATTTTATACACCTCAAAAAATACAAGACGGTCTGGTGCCCCTTTTGTGATCGTTAAATCACATCCTAGTGTTCAATAGCAAAGTTGCGAAAGCATAAGCAATCTTTACCAATAGTTACACCCCACCTGTTTAGATTACACCCAGCACCCCCAATGCAAAATTAGGTACTGGTTTAAATTCCTTTAAATTAAAATGAATTTCTTGCTAAATATATGAGCACTAAATGGGAGAAAATGGGGCTCATCAGCCAACGCCATCGTTGACTTGAGTTACTGGCAAAGGCTGTTGTAGTTGAAATCATCATGGCGTATCTATGTATATGACATCAATACTTACATAAGTAAGCCGTGTTTGACATGGGGTATTAGCAAACCTACCCCTGCTCTACTGCCCATCCAATTGAGAATTAGTCCGTTTTTTAAAAATGCTTATTTCGTTTTTTATCTTCAGAAATGGCGGGCACTTCCTCTGCCATCACAATAGCACCCCGTCGATAGCGCCACTCTTATTATTTGTGCAGTGCGATTAACGTTCTAAAGAAAAACCGATCGAGGTCATCGAGCACTCGCCTGTAGCACCCCCCTAGATTCGTACATTTAAGAAGTTGAGTTTTCGGTTGTTTATGGCAATATTTACAATAGGAGAATCAATGTAAAGAAGTCACGATTTACAAAGGCCCAAATTGTTGGAATTTTGAAAGAAGCTGAGGGCGGGATTGCGATGGCAGACATAATGCGCACGCATGGAATTAGCGGGGCTACCTTTTATAAGCGGCGACAAGTATGGCGCCCCTGAAGCTGCTGAGCTCAAACACGTAAAAGGGCTAGAGGAGCAGCCACTAGAATACAAAATGATGGTTACTGAACTGACCCACAATAACCGAGCACTAAGAACCTGATTGAAAAAAAGCTCTAGCGCCAACGGGTAAATGAGATGCGGTAGATTACCTAGTTGGTGAAGAAGCAGTACCCATTACAAGCGCTTGCACTCATTTGGGGCTAGCTAGGTCATCGCATTACGAGTGTCCAGCGAGCAGAGCCAAGGCAGATGAACCGCCTATTGAAGTGCTCAATCAAGTCATTGATAAGAATCGGCGATAGGGATTTAGCCTATGCTCTGATTGAATGAGCAATTATGGCTACCAGTGGAATCACAAGCGGGAATGGCTTGTGTACAGGGAGATGGGATTGAACTGAAATTTATTTAACCTGGAAAGCCACAATAAAATGGGCTTATTGAACGCTTTAACCGAACCTATCGTCATGAAATAATTAATGCCTATTTATTTGAAAATCTAATGGAGATTCGAGAAATAACAGAAAGCTGGATGATTATTTACAACGAGGATCGCCCTCAACGGGCACTAGGAAGGTTCTCGCCTAAAGAGTATGGCAACAGGCAAAAAACAACACTTTAGGAATGTCGGCTTGACGGGAGATACTTCAACAGCATGTGTCAACGAAACGAGCTGGCCTCATTAAAGATTAAAGATATTCAACCAGAAAAACTTGATAACTACCCCCATATAAAAATACGCATTCGCAAGTGAAAACTGACTAAGGGTTACAGGGTAGATGGGTACACCTTTCAAAAAGATCAGCACATGGATCAATCAAGCGAAGCTTAATGATGGTCATCTATTTAAATGGCATTGATAATGCAATCTAAATCACTCGCGAATTGAAGTGCAGTCAAATCAATCACATGTATAAGAGATTGGCAAATGATGCCAATCTCCCAAAAGATATAGTCGATCACATTAGCGGGCATTCTATGCAGGTTGGCACAGCTCAAGATCTCTTGAAATCCGGAGCTAGTAGGTCGACGATTATGAATAAAGGCTGCTGGTAAAAATAGATACCGTAATGGGCTATCTAGAATCCGCCTGTAGTTTTTAAATAAAAAAACAATTATGGAAAAATCTGTCGATTTTCAAAATTTTATTTTTTCTATTGAATAAATAATGCTTTAAGATTTCTGCAATAAATTTTCCTGATTTAATAAACGTGCTATTTTAGATCCATAGCTTCTACCAAATCTTTAATGCGCATTGACCAGTCATTATGACTAGCCCAATCTTTACGCGCAGCAATTCGCTCTGGTTCATCAGATAGCAATATAGCGCGCTCAATAGCAAGAGTAAAATTTTTGAAAGAATCGGAACAGAAGATGTCAACACCTTCTAGTTCGGCCAACTCCGGAAGCACCGTCGAGACAACTGGGCGCCCAACTGCAAGATATTCATAAATCTTAACTGGATTGGTTGCCAAGGTGAGTGGATTTAATTTAAATGGAATAATACATACATCGAAGTGAGCAATTGCGTATGGAACAGTTTCATACTCAATTTCCCCAAAGAAATTCACGTTAGATAAAGTGCGGGCAAGGGAAATATCTGCGTCAACTATTGCACCATAAATATCAAACCGCCAATCAGGTCGTTCTCGTGCTACATTAAACAGCAACTCCCCATCAAACCAACTAGAAACTGCACCTACGTATCCAATAATGGGGCCTCCCGATTGATTCTTCACACGATTAGCCTGATTAAAAAGATCAAAATCGCAGCCGTTTCTAATCACGCGACAATTGCGCGGCCATTGAAAAGAATCTGCCAGTACACTTGATGTAAACACAACCACATCGGCTGTGTTTACAAGTTGCTTCTCGTGCTCAAGTAGATCTAAGTTTGATTCATCATGAAATCCAGCGTGATGATCAAGGCAGTCATAGACTAACCCACTTCTATTCAGGCAAGATACGAGCGACCACCAAAAGGGATGCTGAATCAGTATTGTTGGCGACACAATTTCAAAGTTGGCGCACAAAGCTACATAGGCCTTTAAAAAACCAGCTACCTCATCCGCAGTCAGATTTTCTTTGTAAAAGTCTGGAATACGCAATTTTCCTGACGATAACTGAACCAACACAACCCCCTTAACAGGATTGCTCTGAACGATATAGCCTCGACTCCCAAAAATAAGCATGGGAACAGTAGAAACATAAAAGACACGATACCCTCTTGCAGCCAGCTGAAGGGCCAGATGTTGTGGCCTCTGAAACCGAAAATCCCAGTCGATCGCAGGAAAAAGAACGATATCACCAACATAGGCGCCCGGACTAAATACCTCAGCATCAAGTGCCGTGGTATTAACGTTGTAAATTGATTTATAGCGTTGAAGTAATAACCCGAGGTTTCCCTGTCTGAGGAACACAACCTTATAAACATTTTTGACTCGTCCCCAGGTAATTAGACGAAAAGTGACTATTGGCTTCAAGAGAATCATGGTTATGAAGCCCTGCACCTCTCTTAGCATTGCAAAATACCGAGGTTTCATTGATAAAAAAACTGACTCAGAGTCTGGACAATTCTTTCTGAAGCTTTTCCGTCGCCATAAGGAGAAACGCCACGGGCCATAGCTAGATAGTAGGTTTCATCATCTAACAAGCGCTGCGCCTCTAAAACGATGATATCAAAATCAGTCCCCACCAGCTTCACCACCCCTTCCTCAACAGCCTCTGGACGCTCTGTCTCATGACGCAGTACCAGCACAGGCTTGCCTAAAGCAGGCGCCTCTTCCTGCACTCCACCAGAATCACTGAGAATAAGGTATGCTTGCTTCATCGCCGACACAAACGGTAAATAATCCAGCGGCTTGCATAGAACTATGCGCGGATGCGATCCCAGCAGGCGGTGTGCTATCTCAAGCACGTTAGGGTTAGGGTGTACTGGATAAAGCACCTGCAGATCAAGATTTCGCTCCAGCAAAGCCAACACCGCATGACAAACCCGCTCTAATGGCTCGCCAAAATTTTCCCTACGGTGAGCCGTCATAAGGATTAAGCGTTTTGTTGGATCAAGCCCCTCGGGCAATACCGCATCACAATCTACCACACTAAGCAACGCATCAATCACAGTGTTTCCTGTTACAGTGATCTCGGTATCGGACACACCCTCGCGCAATAGGTTCTGCCTTGAACTTTCGGTGGGAGCGAAATGCCACTTCGCCAATCTTCCAGCAAAGATGCGGTTCATCTCTTCCGGAAATGGGTTCTGTAAATCCCACGTACGCAAACCTGCCTCAATATGCCCAAAAGGAATCTTATGATAGAAGCAAGCTAGTGCCACCGCCATAACTGTCGTGGTATCACCTTGTGCCAGAACCGCATCTGGCTTCTCAGCCAATAACACATCATCTAGATCAAGCAATAAGCGTGCCGTCAAAGTTGTCAAATCCTGATTAGGGCGCATGATGTTCAAATCAATATCAGGATCAATACCGAATACTTCCATTACCTGGTCAAGCAAATGACGGTGCTGGGCAGTGGCTAGCACCCGCACTTCAAAATCGGAAATTCTTTTCAGGGCAAGGATGACGGGCGCCATTTTGATGGCTTCAGGGCGAGTGCCCACAACGCAAAGTATTTTTTTGATATTCATAAACACGTAATTATTTCCTCAAGAACTTCAATAATAAAAAATGTTAGTAATTAGGCAAGCGACTTATCGATATGTCCAAAAATAGTGCAAGCTAAAATTAACCAAAGGCATTATGCAAACTACAAGCACCACGCTTCCCACTCGAGGCACGCCAAGCAACTCCGCAAAACGTGCCAACCCCATGGTAGCAAGAAGCCCAATGAGCGCAACAATGATAAATCGTTGGAAGTTCTTACCGTTCATGGTTGCGGAAAAACTCCACAGAGTGTTAGCTAAGTATGAAAATATCGTCGCCACTAGAAATGCCACAACATTCGCCAAAACTGGGCCAGCCACCAGTGACGGGATCCCGAGAAAAAAGCCTTCTAAACATAGAGTAGCCATCAAAACATGAATCCCAGTATTGGCGATCCCTGTTAAACCAAACCGAAACCCGCGAACCAGATGCTGCTTCATCAAGACAAATCGCTGGCATCGAACACTGAATGATGTCGATACACTTGTCGCACTAGATAGGCTGGACGGCGCTTTGATTCCATATAAATCCGGCCTATGTATTCGCCTAATACGCCCAGACCAATTAGCTGTAAACTCCCAAAGAAAAGAATTAGCACCACTAGCGAGGCGTAACCTGGCACATCCACCCCCCCCAGCAGTGTTCGCAACACAATAAAGAAGCCATAGCTAAACGAAGTTAATGCCCCGACTAAGCCAATGTAAGTCCACACGCGTAGCGGCCAGGAACTAAAGCTCGTAATACCTTCCAATGCAAAATTCCACAGCCTCCATCCAGAGAACTTCGATGAACCAGCGAAGCGCTGCTCACGCATATAATCAATCGTTACCGACTTAAAGCCCACCCACGCAAAGAGCCCTTTCATAAAGCGCTGTTTTTCCGGAAGCAACTTCAACGCCTCAACCACAGGCCTAGTCATTAATCGGCAATCCCCCACATTGGCAGGAATCTTAATATGCGATACCCAATTATGGATGTCATAAAAGGCTGCTGCGCTTAAACGCTTGGCAACGCTATCATTACCCCGATCACTACGCCTCGCCAATACCACATCTGCGCCGCTTTCCTCCCAAGCCCTAATCAAACGACCAATCAAGGAAGGTGGATCCTGCAGATCAGCATCAATTGGAATCACCGCATCACCATGGCTAGCGTCTAACCCCGCTGTCAGCGCCGCTTCTTTACCAAAATTACGCGTCAACTCCACCACTCTAAAACGAGAATCCTGTTCTGAGAGCGCAATCAAACTTGCCAGAGTGCAGTCCTTACTACCGTCATCAACGCACACGACTTCAAAGTCGTACTCTGTCAATATCGCCATTTCTGTAATCATGGCGTCATAAAAAGCTGCAACACCCAACCCTTCGTTATAAAAAGGACAAACAATGGTCACAACTTTACGACTGATATTGCGCATCGAAACATCAACAGGAAAAGAAAAATCAGTCATATATATTAACTAACCTATTTGAAAAAATAATTTTATGGAAGTCTTTCAACCATTTGACAATCAACTTTCATTAAAAGTTTCAGCGCCCCATCCGGAGCAATAGCCCCAAAAGGCGATATACTTAAACTAAGATTGTCAACGTCACCAATTGTGGTGCGACCCGTAAACATGCGGTGCAAAATATGTTCTTGAGCATTCGGTTCGGCTTGAAAATTAACGGCTCTTGGCTTTCCTCTAGAAGCATATAAAGCCTCGGTTCCAGTTAGAACCTTTTTTGAACAAGATCCGATACTATATACAAATTCCTCAAGTACAGCGGTATGCAAGACAAGCAATATACCCAAGGAAATAGCGCATCCTCTGACGAATAACTTACACTTTCCCGAATAAAGCAACATAAAAGAAATTGCACAGCTCAGCGCAATCCCTGAGCTGTAGAGGTAATGAGCTGCTTTAATTGGAATAACTAAAATGGGAGTTAAAAATAATGTGTACGTAAACAAATAGCCCAATGCACACCGCATACCCACCAGAAAATATATTGCAGCAATTAAAACCACATGTATCAAGATGGAGCACAACAAAATATTATTTGGCACAAAAACCCAATTAACTGCCTCAGTTAAATTCGGAATAAATGGGTAAGCGTAATACACTAATAGCGAGAGCGGAACATTTTTAACCGAAACCTTGTAAGACGAAACTGCGGGGTCGCCTAAAGAAGCAATAAATGCAGGGTAACGTATTGACATAAAAGCAATAATTGGCAACGCCCAAACAAATGCAGTAATCCAAAAGCGGTTTTGATATAAATCAGCTGGTTTATAAATAAGAAATATAATCATGGTCAATGGCAAAACAACCGCTGTTTCCTTAGACAAGATCGCCATAGACGAAAATACTAAAACTCCTATCAAGAAGCCTAGATTTCTTTTCTCTCGAACATAGGCGAATGCACAAAGAAATGCTGCTAGGCCAAAGAGTAAATATAGCCTATCCATAAGGGCGGCTGACCAACCCGTTGCCAGGATTCCAGTTGGGCTGATTACAAAACAAAGTGCAGTAAGTAATGCATACCTAACCTCACCACTAAATTTAAGAATAATTTTAAAAAGCAAACATGCAACAACAGCATGCGAAAGAACTGCAAATAAATGGACCATTAGTGGATAACTGTCCATAAAAAGTGCAAGCACCCCCTGAACTCCAAATGAGATAGGCCTAACAGGTGTGCCAAATGAATCGCCCACTCTAATTTGCATATACTGATTAATGTATGAAGCCAACCCACTCATATGAATGTAATCTAGCTTTTGAAGCTCATCGTGACTAAAGTAGCCCGGGTTTGCAATAAGAGTTAGTAAGCTCAAAATTGCTATAGCGCAAATAGATAAATAATATTTAAAATTAGAGAGTTTCAATGTCATTCAATTGCTTATTTCAAGATACTTGGTGACGTCATTAGACGATTCTTAAACGAAAGAGATGGCTTCTCTATAAAATACCATGAGGCTAATGCCGCAGCTAGAGAAATACCGAAAGCAAATATTGCATTTGCGCCATTAGACATGTCCGGATAGATTGTTAACAGCATCTGCTGAGCTAACCAACCATAGAGATAGACTCCATAAGAGTAATCCCCAATTTTTTTACTCCATGGAATTTTTTTAGCATACGCCACATAAAAGACCCCATATGTCAAAGTGAGCGCATAACCAAGATAAAAATACCTAGTTGAATGAGTTACTGCAGCCACAATTAGAAACAAGATAAACCAATTAATGTGAATCACAATAAAGACGCGATTCACATAGCATAATGAGCCAAGCAAAAACATTGCCGCAACCGATAAGTGACTAGGGTGAGGCAGTAAATTAGCAATATATTCAGGCAGAAAAAAACCCGCCAAAACCAGTGCAAGAGCAAAAAAATTGAAGATCCAGATTTTTTTGAATGTACCAAAGAGACCGACAAGAAAGACTGCGAAATATAATCTAACCTCAAGTGGTAGAGACCAAAGAGATCCATTGATTGCCTTATCGTGAAGACTTTGGAATACGCCCGGCAGAAAATATTCAGTGTGGATAGCTGCTGAGTTAAAAACTAAATAGCGAAATGTTGCATCGCTCCAATAATTATGATCCGTAGTTAAAAAAGGTCCGATCACAAAGACTGTCAATGCTATGCAGACAAAAAGTGCCGGGTATATTCGTAGTATCCGAGAATAAAGATAATGCCCCCACCCCAATCCAGAATTGGCGCTCGCAGAAATAAAGAACCCGCTAATTACAAAAAAAATATCGACAGCTACTCCGCCAATAAATTTAAAGCCAATAGCACTTAAAAAAATATCTACTGGTCCACGACCTGTAACTGCAGATGCATGGCCATATATAACCAAAAACGCAGCAAGCAAGCGAATCAAATTAAAGTTATCCTCACGCTTACTTAAACAATCATTTAAAGTTCTATATCTCATTTTCACCAAAATAAATATCCCTTAGACCTCTATCCAAAAATAGAGTCTTTGTTTAAATAGAACAAACAATCTGTTAGAAAAATTTTGATATCCGAGATTAAGGTAATAACAAAATCTAGTGCACCAAAAATACACATCCAATCAATCTTATTGCGAATTAACTCATCAAAATAGAATCTCCAAAAATTGCCTCACTGCACTTGGAATTCACCGATGTTAATTTTTTTCCCATCGGACAATATGACTATGTAGAGGGAGTAATTTCCTGGTTTTTTTATAAGCTCAGGGTCTACTTCAACGGTACCTAGTGCATCTGGTTTAATTATGAGATTTTCGAGCTTGTTTTTATCGAGCCAAACTTCAGCATCTTTCGAGCTGAAAATGCCCTTCTGCTCAAACCAAAACGCTGAATTTCCATTGGCCTGCTGTCCAAATCTCTGCCCCAATTTAGTGGATTGAGGACCCCATGCCCCAATTTTTACATCACCTGAAACAGTTCGCTGAACCGAGGGGTCGGCAGCTGATACCTGATCACGCTTATCAGAGCAGGCTCCGAGCAGTAAGACGGCCAAAATGATTGCGAATTTTTTTTGTAACATATAAGAACCCTTCTAAATTTTAAAAAAATTAACTTCTATATGAGTGCGGAATCCATTTTCCCCATTTCTTTTCGTAAGTATTTTTATTTCTTACAAAAAGATCATTCCTTTCTATTGACGAAATTTTACTAAAGGAAGCGGATAGATGATGATGCACAAATACATCTTCGGCACAAGCTATTACCAATCCTTCTTCATCGACCTTTCGACAGTAATCATCATCCTCGAAGAAACCGCGTCCATAGTCCTCGCTAATAGGACCGCATCGCTCATATGTTGAACGTGACATCATTACGCAAAAGAAAGCGGCATTTCGCATCGGATAAATTTTGCCCATGTGCGCAAGAGTATATCGTTGGGCTTCTTTTGACATATCCTCAATAAGAGAATAGGTTATTTCTATTCGGGCTTCATTACCAATATTATTAGTAACTGGCCCAAGAAGGCCTAGATTAGGGTTAGACTGAAAATATCTCAGCAAAGTCAATATCCACCCCTGAGTTACAACGGTATCGTTATTTAAAAGAATTAGGAAATCCCCTGTTGCGACCTTCAGCCCGACATTGTTTCCCGCTGCAAATCCCAGATTTTCAGCGTTGAGCACTATCCTAAGATTTAGATGTTCCTGAGCAAGACTCTCAAGATAAGCAGGGGTTCCATCGGATGATGCGTTATCAACAACAATAACCTCTAGATTAGTATATTCACTTCTATTAAGTACGCTTTCTAGGCAAGCTTTAGTCAAATCTAGGTTATTAAACGTTAGGATAATAACGCTGACACATGGCATTTTTACAGATTCAACCGCTTTTAAAAACTCCTCGCCTCGGTGAGACCACGTTTGTTCAGACGCAAATAATCTTCTATCAGCACTTTGGCATGCGCTTGCTTCTGGGGATTGTTTCAGTAGCTCACCAATCCGTAAAACAAAATCATTTCTCGATTGAGCACATGAGACCAATTTCCCAAACTGAGTAATTTCTGGCAAATCAATACTAATAACTGGCTTTCCCGCAGCCAAGTACTCGTAAACCTTTACAGGGTTTGTTGCCAATGTTAAAGGAATTACCTTAAACGGCAACATGCATACGTCAAAAGCATGCAAGTAAAAGGGGAGCATCGAATAAGGCACCTCACCCGTAAAATAAACATTAGGCAAGTCAGACAATGAACTCTGCGCACCAATAGTGTCATTACCCACAAGCAGAATTGCACAGTCTGAATATTCTAAAGCTACACTTCTCACAAGATCTACATCGAACCACTCTGCAATTGCACCATAGTAACCAATGATCCGACGACCACTAGTATCACAGTAGAGCTCTTCTGGTCGCATTGCAAAATGTTCGTACTCAGCAGCGTTACGTACTATTGCAACATTTTTATTACGCTTTAATGCAAACTCTTCGAGCCAAGAGGATGTCACAGTAACGAGATCTGCGTTATGTAACATTTCCTCCTCAATTTCAATAAGCTTGGGTGGAACATTACCGAAACCCTCGTGGTGATCCATACAATCGTATATGCGATATGAATTAGGAATTTTTTTAACGAGCGGGAACCAAAAAGCATGTTGCACAATTGATAGACTTGACGTTGCGCCGAAATCTCTAATAACTTTAGCGATACTATTCGTCAGTATTGATAAAGTCTCTTCAGAAGGAGGGTCAAAGTAGATAGCGGGGGCACCTTTGACATAAAGCTTGATCTGATAAAGATTGCTAACATCACTCAAGGATTCAATCTGATATCCTATTTCATCTGAATCTATAAAATGATTGCTAAAGTAGAAGACTCGGCGTCCATCGTTAGCGAGATTTCGAGCGATATGCTGCGGTCTCTGTATTCTAAAATGCCAATCAATTACTCCAAAAACGAAAACATCTCTCTTGCTGGAATTATTTGGTTTAGCTTCAAGATCTAGACCCTTATCATTCGTTAAATTCTCTAGTTTTAATTTTGGAACTTCACGCCCCATCAATTTCTTGGTAAATAGTCGTAAGCACTTCTTATGGGCATTGTTTAACGGAATATGATGCCAAATTTTTCTAACGGCACCGACAGCCAAATGTTTAAATCCGTATGCGAATGGATGCAGACTTATATCTTGCGCCCAATCTGAAATCTCCATTTTTTTCCGCTCTGATAAATGCAGTTTCCATTCGAGCTGCTGAACGACAGCTTTCAAAGAAGCAGTTTCTGAGTCAAGAATCTGTAAATCTCTTTCTTTGCTTAATATATCCGAGCTTAAATATTCCGCCTCAATCGTAAATTGCGCAATCTTTGCGTTGTAATCAGTGATTTGAGTATCGCGCTCACCAATTGTCTGCATTAGCATTTCAATTCGCTGAGCGTGAGCCTCTACTTGCTGGCTCATTGAGCGACCCCACTCGCTTACTTGCGCAATCTTTGCGTTGTAATCAGTGATTTGAGTATCGCGCTCACCAATTGTCTGCATTAGCATTTCAATTCGCTGAGCGTGAGCCTCTACTTGCTGGCTCATTGAGCGACCCCACTCGCTTACTTGCGCAATCTTTTGCTGTTCTTGCGAGTTAAATGCATCTTGATTGACTATCTTATTTATACTTACTTCAAGAAAATCTCGTTCCGCCTCTAACATAAGCGACTTGAATATTTTTTCTGCTGCTTTTACATCCAATCCCGGGGGAGGGGTGATCAATTTATGCAATGGATTACGGGTTGCTAGAACGAATTGGCGATAGTACGGCTTACGAAAATCATATTGATATAACTCTCGATTAAAACGTTCGCTAATATTCTCAATAGCTTTTCTCATTTCTGGAATATGCAACACTTTGACTATTAAGCCAAGAAGCTGAGCCAACCACGGAGCATGTCCATGCCCAATAGTATTGCAGTACCAACCCATTTTCTCGAGCTGGTGGACCGTATCCTGAAGTGATGGTAATCCATATCGATCATGCTCTTCTAACCATGAGTATTCAGCACCAAAAACTGCTTCATATTGAGCGCCTATAGCCGCATCAACTTTAGACGCCTCTGAAGAATCGGATGTTGGAAAACCAAGAACTAAAATATCCTTCCCTAGAGATGACAAGCGCTGTAAGAATAAATTACGAAGATCTGGTGGCACATGCTCAAAAACATCAACTGCGGTGACGCAATCAAAATATTTATCGTCAAGAGCAGTAGAGAAAACATCGCCTGCAATGAAATTTTGAGCTGAATCCAATGGGATAAGTGGGTCAACATAAGTAATCTGCACATCAGGTATAAATTGACCAAAAAGACACTCAGGCCCACTACCTACATCGATCAATGTTTTCTTAGAGGTCAATCCCGCTTGCATTAATAGATCAGCGCAAGCTTGGTACCGACTGTATTGATCAAAAATAATTGATTTCATGAAACAGTACCGATCAAAGCGGAGTCCTTTTTCTGGACAATCAAACAGTCCATCTGAGCAAATTTATTGCACGCATAGTTATAAAGATTTTGATCATCAAGATTTCGCTCCAAAAGCAAGTCATACAATACGCTTCCCAGCTCCCGCCTCATATCCGCAACTCTTTCGCTTAATGTGCCAGCTCTTTGCGATGAGTTTAGCTTTAAATCATTAAAAATGATCCCAGGAAAATGTTGGGATAACCAACCTTCAAACGCCTTTAAACTTTGTGGAAATTTTTCAACAAGCCCAAAACATAAAAGTGAATCTAAATAATTAACAGCTTGATGAAATAAGTCATCTGAAGAAATCAAATTTCTAGTGTCGTAAATATTATTAAAGGCATCGGATAAATGCAATGTCTGGTAATTGGAGATTACGTTTGATCTTGGCACACCATCCTCACCAAGACAATATTGCACATAATATTTAAGTCCTCGCTGAGCGGCAACAGAGCTGTGATAATTCGTATTTACAAGTCTTTCATATTGATAGCAAGATCCGATTCGATCAATTGGATCCCTTAAAAAAACAATTGGAAAAAATTCATAACCATTAATCTGGTTACGAATTACCCTTGCTTGATGCGATGAAACTGATTTGCAATTTGGATGCGCCTCCAAAAACTGAATTAAATCATGGTTAGACAGAGACGAAAAAGGGTTGGGGCCCTCTACAGTTAAACAGTAACCTTTAAAAACGCCACGCAAAGAATGATCTATACTAACCCCAGCATTCTTAAAAATATGGTGATGCAAAATAATCTTTCTCACAATCATTTCCTATCAAAAAATCTGAGATGCACATCTATCTTGAAAATCTTTTTTGAGATTTTCAAGAAATGGGATATGCCTTAGTCGCCAATTTAAATTATTCTTAACGGACCCCCAAAGCTCAATATCAAAAGCATTCATATCCAGCAGAGTCTTATAAAGCCCATCCCCCAATTCAGCTGCTAGCAAATTGAACTGAACGTCCTCATCTGAGTCTACGTTTGAGACATTTACTCTTGAACTGTAGTGTAGTTTTAAAGTGGGGAATATAGGCTTTAGAAAATACTCAGCAGCAATCATAGTGTCATCATAATTCTCTACCGTTCCGCAAACAAAAATATCTTCTGTTCTATCTAATGCCAGTTTCAAGTGAGCATAGGATGGAGGCAATACCCCCCCTCCAGAAAGATTGCATACCTGGGGACTTAAAAGATGATTTGGGTGATGGCGCATTAAATGTTTTAGAAAAGCCCCCAAATTTTTTTCTTGGGCCACAGAAACTATTGGATGCGTACTTTTTGGCAAAAGATTGTAATAGCGGTGAATTGATAACAATCTTGCCAAAGGGTGGCGAATCAACACAAAGTCGTAAAAGCGATAATTTGCCCTAAGAAAATCAATTAGATTGTAATTTTTTCCAATTAGATGATGACTTGAAATGACTTGATAATCACTTTGCATCAAAAGACTCTCTAGCGTCCTTTCATCAAAAATACCTTTTGTTTCATTGCTGGGATGAAATTCAATGAATTTATCCCCATATTGGCTAGATAAAGTTTTTACCAAAGTAGCACCAGCATTTTTAAAAAAATGATGGTGCAAAATTACGTTCCGCATTATCGCCTTACCTACTCAATATTTTCATATATGTAATGGGTTGGAAAATTCATCATTGCCGATACTTTTTTGCTTGAATTGACTTGTAAAAGAATGGCATTTTCAATTCTATCGGAGACTGCAAGCCTGCCTTCCAAATCAATAAAGCCAATTGATGGACTAAATGTATATGGCCCGGGAGATAAAAATGGAATTTCAATTTCCATGCTTATAGTTGCACAGCCACCAACCTCGAGTTTTGGAAAAATGTAGTTTTCTATTTCCGAGTTGGAGCTTGCAACACACTCTCCTCGCTTATTTCTGAATAGATATCCTACATGTATACGACTAAATTCAGTTGCACTCCGATTAATTAATGAAACCCTAAAAATAACTTTTTTTCCGTGGTCAACGAATGCAATTCGATTACGATGATCATCATATAAACCTATGCCCAGTATTTTGATCTCTTGAGAGCCAACTCTTTTATCTATATTTGGTATTGTTTCTTCCAAATTAATATGTGTTGCAATTGAACTTGCAACGCCAATAGCCGGAGAATTACTTTCTCCAATTAGAAATAAGGAGTTTATGTATTTATCCACAACCTCAGGAGCATGACCAACTTCTATTATTTGGCCACCCTCTAACCAGATTGCTCTATCACAAAGCTGCGCAACCGAGGCGGAAGCATGAGAAACAAATAGTATCGTAACACCCCTCTTTTGAAGTTCATGAAAGTGAAGCATGCACTTATGCACAAAATATGCATCACCAACGGCCAAAGCCTCATCCACAATTAGAATGTCTGGATTCAAGCTCATTTGAATTGCAAAGGCCAATCGCACAAACATCCCACTTGAATATGTTTTGACTGGTTGATTTATAAAATCGCCTATATCCGCAAATTCAACTATTTCAGGATATAGGCGCTCTATTGCTTCGCTGGATAATCCATGAATAGCTGCATTTAAGTGGACATTTTCACGTCCGGTGAATTCAGGATTAAATCCAGCGCCAAGCTCAAGAAGAGCGCAGATTCTGCCCGTTGAATTAATTAATCCACAAGTTTGTTGAAGTACGCCACAGATAATCTGAAGCAAAGTAGATTTACCACTTCCATTTTTTCCAATTATTCCTATTGTTTCGCCCCTCTTAACCTTAAAAGTAATATTTTTGAGGGCCCAAAATTCATTCTGATTTTTTTTTTCATCAGGAAAGATCGCTTGTAATAGCCTATGGTGAGGTTTTTTATATGACCTATAGCATTTAGAGATGCCATCAACGCTAATTACAATATCAGAGGACATCTGCAAATCCTTTTCGCGTTTTTTGGAACCAAAAAAATCCAACATATGCTGCGCCTAAAGCCACCAATGAATAAATTAGTAATTTTTCTAAATTTAAGTCGGACTGCCACCCCCAAAACAAGGAATCTCGAGTAAGTTGCACCGGAATCGTCAGCGGATTTAAATACATCCAGGATCGATACTGTTCGGGTAGCGAAGTAATGGGATAAAAAACTGGGGAGAGGAACATCAATGCAGTTACGGCGATTCCAATGAACTGCCCAGTATCACGCAAATAAACACCTAAGCTTGCTAAGACCCATGAAAACCCCATTACCATTAAGCAAAAAGGTAAGGCAATTAGAGGCATATACAGAACTGTTAAGTGAGGAATGCCAACGAAAAGGCAGTAAGCCAATACCCAAACTAATAGACTAATTAAGCCATGAAATAGAGCGGAATATAAATTTACCCAAGGCAGTATTTCCAAAGGGAAAACTACTTTTTTTACATAATTCGTATTACTTAAAATTAGATTGGGCGATTTAGTAATGCACTCGGAAAAGAGATTAAAAATTAAAAGGCCCGCAAAAAGTACAAGTGCGAACTCAGTTTTAGAGTCGCTTTGTGAACTCCATCGCGCTTTAAAAATCATACTAAAAACAAAGGTATAGACAATGAGCATCAATAGCGGATTAATAAACGACCATAAAATCCCAAAATATGAACCTCGATAACGGCCCACCACTTCCCGCTTACTTAATGCATAAATGAGTGATCGGTTACGCCAAAAACTGGCAACCATTTCACGGGGAGAGGCAGAAAAGTCTTGCATTAGATTTTCTTTAGCAAAGCAGCCACTACAAGACTGATTGTTCCTCGCCATGTTTGACGATATAAACCAGCAACTTCCATCAATCGAAAGCGATCTTTTAAGCGTGCATTGCGCATTTTTTTAAATAACTCTAATGTCTCTCTACTTCCATGAGTAAGCCAAGGGTATGCGGCAGATAGTATTGCAATATTTTGATCGCTCCAACGACGAAGCTCGCCCTTAAAGACCATGGAGATGCGCTCAATGCGAGCAGCAAAAGAATTATTACCGCCCACTAATGCATCTTTATGTTGGCGATAAAGTACTTGCGGAGTTTGATCATAAAACACATCGCCACCCACCCCTGTAACCAATTGGTAGACCCACCAGTCATGAGAAGGATGCTGAACAATACCCATTTTTTCCAGTGCGTTTTTTGCACTTTGGTTAAACACCATGGTATTTCCACCAGCAACGCTTTGAATGAGTGCGTTGCGAAATGATCTTGGAAAAGCAAACAATGGTGAACACCCAATTTTCTTGAGCTTTTCATTCACATAAGAGGTGCGACCACAGTAAACGTATGGAATATTTTCTTCCTGATTTTCAGCAATATTTTGTATCGCAACAGCCAACTTAGTAGCAAGCCACACATCATCTTGATCACAAAAAGCGTAATAATCAGCACAAATTGCTGGATCGCAAGCCATTGATAGAAAGTTCACACAATAACCCTGTTTTGGGCCTTCTTTGATAATGAGTTTTCCAGCCGGCCATTTGGCCTGATAGGCCCTTAAAATTCGTAATGTATCGTCAGTTGAGCCATCATCACTGGCAATTAAAACCCAATTTTGGTGAGTCTGAAGCTCTAAGGAGTCTAATTGCTCAGGTAAAAACCTCGCCCCATTATGGGTTCCCATAAGGATGGCCACCAAAGGGTCGACCCCAAAAGCGGCTATTTTGCTATTTTCTTCAATAAAATCAGTCACTTACGCATCCTTCTGCGCAAAATCGACCAATCATCACCGGCAAGAAAATAAACAAAATAACCCCAAAAGCGCTAAGCTCTAAATATATCTAAACATTATAACGAATTGGGGGGTGATTTAACTCAAAAATGGGCAAAATCGCTCCAAATTCAGGTGCTTTGGACTAAAACTCTAAAGTGCAAATGGAGCTCAGAACCAAAGGGCAAGAGCGCTAATACCGTTAAACGACTACTCCCCGCCCACTCAAAACCACTTTGGAAGAAATCGGCACCCCGAAGGCTTGCTTCAGCCTTAAAGAAACCTTGGAAGACCGAATATCAATATAACGCCAAACCAACTGTCAACTAGACTTGTAATTAAGCTTGGAAAATCTTATTTCACCCTTTAAAACGAAACAAATGAGATTCATTGTTTTTGATAGGTCCATAAGGGGTAAATATACTTAATTGAACGCCCGAAACCTATTTGAGATTCTATAATCAAGGAATGTCTGGTTTAATCATTGCCTTTTTAACTTCTTTTACTATCACTTTGCTCATCATCCGATTTGAGCACTTGCATAGCCATTTATCGGCCGATTCTGACCTTTCTGGACCGCAAAAGTTTCATAAGGTATCTGTTCCCCGAATTGGGGGACTTGGATTAGCGACTGGAGTTACGGTGGCTATCATTTTCCGCCTGACACTTATTCCCGGCGCAACCACAGAAGTCATGTTACTGATTTGCGCAATTCCTACATTTGCCATTGGACTGACTGAAGATCTTACGAAAAAAATTGGGGTTAAGACCCGTCTGCTATTTACTGCTATTTCTGCCTACCTCGTTACAGCACTATTAAATGGATCAATTACAAGATTAGATATACCGGGTGTTGACTACCTTTTTACCTTACCAGCAATAGCCACACTCTTTACCGTCTTTGCGATAACCGGTCTCGCCAATGCTTACAACATTATTGATGGGTTTAATGGGCTATCGAGTATGGTAGGCATCATCACTCTATGCGCACTAGGTTACATAAGCTTTACTTTTAACGACCCATTAATGATGTATTTAAGTTTTATTATGGCCGGCGCTACTTTAGGTTTTTTTATCTGGAATTACCCCAGAGGCTTGATATTCCTCGGTGATGGTGGAGCCTATTTACTTGGATTTTGGATAGCAGCCATCAGCGTGCTGTTGACGTCTAGGCATGAATTAATTTCTCCATGGTTTGCAGTTCTGATTAACGGCTACCCAATTTTAGAAACTCTGTTTACTATTTATCGTAGAAAAATTCATCAAGGGAAAAGTCCGGGGCAGCCCGATGGAATCCACTTTCATTCTCTAATATTTAGACGCATATTAAACACCCAAATAGTTCAGTCGAAGCATGACTTTTTTAGCGCAAATGCCAAAACCGCTCCATATCTTTGGATACTCACTTCTATTGTGATCATCCCAGCAATGATGTGGCCACACTCGAGCTCAATATTAATCACATCAATGCTGACTTTCATAATTTGTTATGTTTGGCTATACAAAAGAATTGTTACCTTTAAAACACCCAAATGGATGCATCCCCATTAAGAGTTTCTCGGATTTTTTAATTCGACGAGAGAAGGTAATGGACATTAAATAATATATCCGCCCAATAAATGAAAGTATTTTCTAGGGCCGCTATATATCTTTATGGTTCTTATTAATAAAATCATAGAAATTCAAGGTGTTTTGATAGCATTTCTCCCAAGAAAATCTTTTAATATTCTCGAAACCAAGCTCAATAACCCTTTTACGAACGTCAGAGTTATCCAGAAAGCGTATTTGCTCGGCAAAATTTTCTGCAATAGGTTGCTCTACTAATAAACCAGCATCACCAGCAACCTCAGGAATCGAGGATGCGCTCAGCGCTATTACAGGACAACCAGAGGCCATCGCTTCAATTACCGGAATTCCAAAACCCTCATAACTCGAGGGGTAAATAAGTGCATAAGCTGAATTGTAGAGAATGTTTAACTCTTGATTAGGAAGGCGATCATAGTGTTTGTAGTTACTACCTAGATGAGTTTTAAGATGCTGGGTTTCAGAATCACTGAGAGGCCCTCCGCCAACAATAGCCAATTTAAAAAGGCCAGCCTTTTCAACCGCCTCTACTGCTAAATTGAAGTTTTTATAACCGCCTCTATCCCCCACAAATACTAAATACGGAATTCCATCAACTGAGGTCCGATCTTTTTTAGAGGTAGATGACTCAATGGGATAAAAGTCCTCAGAATAACCCAATGCAATTACACATATTTTATTTTCATTCAATCCAGGAACAAATTTAAGCAAATCTCTTTTTGTACTTTGTGAAATACATATGATCCCATCAGCAGTTCTTAATGCGGCATGCTTTTGCAATACATGGAGCAAACGGGGGATACCACTTCTAAATCGCTCATAAGTAAAATCATAAACGGTTTGAATTACTGGCCCCTTAGTTGTTATAGGGGATCGATAATAACTGGAGTGATAAATAAAATTACTCGGTATTTTTCTCATATGAGGGAGATACCGAGCAATCAAAATGGGCAATTGAGAACTAGGAATGAGAGATTTTTCTGGAATCTTAAGATTTGCGCGAAATATATTGTTAATAGCGTTTGCCTCATCTAGCGCCATAAATGAAATATTGTCACGCACCATTCTTTTAATTAGCTCAGACCAATAAACCGAAATTCCTCCAGCGCGCTGTAATGAATAGATAATATTGTCAAGATAAATAGTCATAAGAACGAAGTTGGCTTTCCACTCGCAGATAAATCAATGCGGTTCATTGAGATGAATTTCATAAAGCAAACTACCATCAAAATAACTGGCAACATATTTTTTGCTAATGGCGTAAGAATGTAAAAAACTGAATACTTTAGAGTAATGATCGATGCGCCACAACAAAATACATAAATTGATAAAGCCCACCACCTATTTTTATATGATGAGAACCAACGAGCAATTAGGCCAAAGAAGAGTCCATTAAAGATACCGCGAAAAAATAAATCAACCTCTCCACCCCAAATAGCGCTGTCAGCAATAGGCCCAAGGGTATAAGGGGCAACTGGCGCATTAGGGTAAAAATTCAGGTAATACCATTCCATTGGATTCCACTGCAAAAAATCGTTGAAGGTAAAAATAGAAATAAAGTCATTAAAAAACATTGGCCACTCAACAAAAGGCATAGAGCCCCCCAACCTCTCAATATAGAGATGTAGGCCAGTGTAAAAAACTGCATTAAATTCCCATGGGAGCTGAAATGAAATTCCATCAATGGCCGCACCCGCACCTTGGATACCGACCCCGAGCCTGACAACCTCAACCAAAAAAAATAATGGTATAAAAATTGCTGATATTAATAAAATATCTCTCAACGGAATACGTTTAACAACTAACGTGTATAGGCAGAGATATTGAATAAGTATAGTAAATACTTGAATTCGTGCTCCGAACGAAAATATGAGCTCAAACCCACAAATAATCAATATAAATAATGGCAATGCAATTCGATATCTTTTGTAATTTAAAAACATCAAAGTCATTACGATTGCATAAATCGCAGACTTAAATCGAATGCTTATGGAAGCAATCTTTCCTAGACCCCATGATAGATGCTCATAACGGCTATAAGCATCGTAATAGGTTTCTACTGGGGCAGACATTAGGACAAGGTAAGTAACGCTGAGCAATAGCAAGATAAGTAAAAAATTTATCGCGAGACTTTCCATTCGTACATTCATCTTTGGCTCAATGTTTGATAGTGGCTGTGAGCCTCTGATAAGCGGATAACCACAAACAAATCCGAAGACGAAAAGAGTATGGCGCCATAACTGCTCCAATACCATGCGATTAGTTGGATTTAAGAGCGTAATTGGATCACCCTCTACTAAACCATTTGCAATATTAAAGGCGGGAACGATTGTATAGATTAACGCTATTCCAATGTATATAAAACCTAACTCACCTACGAGATTGGGTCCGAATCTTGAGGTAAGGTAGAGTGAAAATAAAAAGTATATAAGCGCAATAGATAGGCACGGAAATACAAAATAAGCAACACCATCCCAATCACCACTCATAAGAGGCAACAGAAATGCCTCCATCACCAATAAAACGAGAATCCCCAGCATTGCCAATGATGATGTTTTTAATTTAGTTAGCGCTTGAACTCTGCCGCCACGTACCCACCAATCTGAATCGAGACTCACTCACACCCTCCATTTGCTTCTATCGGGAAATCTATCCCCTATTTTTTTTCCTTGTCTCCAATAGAGAAAAGAGTTGTAAATAAAGCTCTTGAAAATCCCGATACCCAACTCAGGAAATATCTTATGTGCAGAATATGCAGCGTATGCGGCATCAAATATATTCTTCACACCAAGATGAGTGGCATCAATAAATATCATTTTTGAGCTGATGGCATTACCAGCAAGAGGGCTACGCACATCCCTAGTTGTCCTTTCAACAGTTTCATTAAAAAGTGTTTCTAAATTATGCAGACTAGCAATTTCATAAACTATTGCCAATTCCCTAGATACCTTATCCTGAGACCACAAGCCATTTTTAAGTTCTCCGATAGACTTGACTATGACGTCTCGATAATTAATCTTAAATGGCATATCCGCCCAGCCAGATAAATCTCTTGCAGTCAAAAGATAATCCACTGTCATTAGGGTGATTAACGGAGAGTATGGCTGAGAGGCAAGCTCTCTATGCATTGGCACCCCAGCAGCATTCTTAAAAAAAGATTCTGAATTTTTTTTAGCCTCTTCTTTTCCCGATAAATAATTTTGCCCCTGGGAGGAGGGGGAGAGGCCATAAATAGAAAACGGCTCATAAGAAAAAGCATACTCGTCAACTTCACCAGCCAAGACAATACCCGAATATCCATCCGGGGTTGAGCATACATAAAACCGGCCCTCAGGAGAGCGACTCTTAACCCTGTCTACAAGTTCAGTTGAAACCACCCCTTTTACGTAGAACATTGGGGACTCAACATCTGATAAATAATGAAGGTGCTTAATTTGCCTCTCAAGAAAATCCCGTGATTTGACAATCTTAAATCCTCTTTGAATGCGTCCTTTTTTAGCGTAAAGTGCTAATTGACCACTTTCTGAGTTTATCCCTGGGTAGGTAAAAAGCGGCGCTTGCCAAGACAGCATCTTTTTTCCAGTGGACTGCAGCAATGCATTCATGCCACTAATTCCATATGGCAATAATCCATCGTCGGCACCTAAGGCAAGCACGTATCCAGGCTTTACTTGAGATAAAGCATACTCAAAATTATCACGCATACCAACATTTTTGCCAGGAGAGACGTATCGTATTCGGACATCCCTTTGGGCGGCCTCTTCAACAATTTTCTTGGTATCGTCAATACTTCCATCATCAGAAACAATAATTTCTAAATTTTTATAATCTTGAAGCGAGCAAGTTCTTAATGTCTGCTCCAAATAATAAGCCCTATCTTTGGCGGGAATAATTACCGTAAATAAAGGCGTTGGATTATTATTTTTCATATTTAATTCAATTTAAATTTGATTTTATGAACTAAAAATAGTGTGATTGAAGCGATCAGTATAAGAATGCTAATCGACCAAAATACCCCGAATAATCGACTATTTCCCATGGGCATCAGTAGCCAGGAAATATATGCTATTGCGCCGCTGATGATTACTGGCATCAACAACACAGATTTATACCAAGATGAAAGTTCACCAATTAAAAAACGCTTATGCATTAGCCATAAGCCAATCGTAAGATCTGAAATGCCATGAATAACCCATACAGCAGTTGCCCCAATAGCACCATATATAGAAATCATCCAAATCATTATGGGAAAACCAATCACCAAAGCACCCAACATCATTTGTATATGAAGCCTAGTTAACCCCTGAGACTGCTGAAAGGCAGCTGGAAGCCACGTTAAACCCGAGCAGCATATTCCCACTAGTAGCCATCTAAATATTTCTACTACCTGATTGGGAACATTTCCAAGCCAGCCATTTAATAATTCTGGTGCATAGACCCAACCCACAATACCCAATGGAATAATTCCAGCGGCAAGTAATTGGCAGCTATAAAAATATTCTTTTTTTAATGCCAGTACATTACCCTGAGAAGCTAAATGTGAATATTTTGGGAAGAAAACACGATAGAACGGCTGAATGCCTAATTGGAGCAAACCAACAGCAGTAAAGGCTAAGGAATACTCTCCTATGTCATAAGCGGTAGTCATCTTACTAAGAGCCAAGCGATCAATATTAGCCAATAAAATTGCCACCAAAGCATTAACACCCATACCAGCCGAAAACGACCCAACTTTTTTTAAAATTTCTAATCTGAATTTAGGCTTTATACAAATTAACAAATTAGAGATTTGGCGCCATAAGGCGACCCTAACTGAAGCGACAATTACGATTGCCACTAAAATTTGCATCAGAAAAAATACCAACAAATTCGAAGTCCACAGCAGGACCAAGGCCCCAACGCCATACCTTAAGGTATTTCCCAAAACCTGAAAAAGATTCATTTCCCTATGTTTATGCAAGCCTCCGAGCCCATTTAGGTAGAGCGAGCAGGGGAACTGAATGCATAACCCAATTCCCATTAACCTTAAAACTAAGACAACATCCTGATTTGGCAAAAAATTATTACCCAGCCAACTACTGCCAATCCAAGAAGAGGCTGCAAAAAAAGACACTCCAAAGCATATTGAAATGAGCCAATAGAAAATTTCTAATGTTCTGAGGAGATTTTGCCTATATAAAAGAGTTTTGAAATCCCCATCATGACTAGTTGAGAAGCCTCGAACTAAAGTTGCACCCATGCCAGCGTCAAGTAACCCCACAAGAATCTGCATAACCAACCATAAGCTAATAACGCCATAGCCTGCTATTCCAAGTTGATGCAAATACCAAGGGGTTGCCAACAAAATAACCACGCCAGACCAAAATCCACCAAAAAAATTCCAAATTAGATGAATTAAAGAAGGGCTGTTATTAAATATATTAATTATCTTTTTGATTTAAGCCCCATGGAATTTAAATTAACGCTAGATTACTAATACTTAATGAATCATAAAGTTGAGTTAAATATTAGTACTTTTTCCAGGTTTTTCTATTTATGAAATCTGTATAACTTTGAATAATTCTAATCACTTTAAGTGAAACATTGGCGGGTAAATAGTCAGCCACTTCACTGATATTACGCACCAATCCAGTTGATTGATCTGCGAGGATTCTTAAGCCCTGTTCAACCCGCTCAATATCCATACCAACAAGCATTACCGCGCCCTCCTCAAAGCCTTCAGGTCTCTCCTGAACTTCTCGTAAATTCAATGCGGAGAAATTTAAAATTGAAGACTCTTCGGTAATCGTTCCGCTATCAGACAAAACACATTTAGCAGAAATCTGCAGTCGAACATAATCTAAAAATCCAAAAGGCTTTAAAAATTTCACCAGATCGCTCACCTCAAAGCCAAGTTTTTCCAACTGCTTTCTTGTCCGAGGATGTGTAGAGACAATGATGGGATGTCCATACTTATGGGCCAAGAAATTTAATAGGTTGATAAATTTTTTCAAGCCCTTTGGGTCATCGACATTTTCTTCTCGATGGGCGCTCACTAAGAAGTACTCTCCTGCAATTAAATTTAACTGATTGAGAATATTTGATGACTCTATCCCGTCTTTGTAATAATCTAAGACCTCCCTCATGGGGCTTCCCGTCTTAATTATCTGATCTGCCGGCAAACCCTCTCTAAGTAAATATTCTCGAGCAATCTGACTATAGGTTAAATTAATATCTGAAATATGATCAACAATCTTTCTATTAATCTCCTCGGGAACCCTTAAATCAAAACATCGGTTTCCTGCCTCCATATGAAAAATAGGAATTTTTCTTCTCTTAGCCGAAATTGCAGCCAAAGAACTATTGGTATCTCCAAGAATCAAAAAAGCATCTGGCTCATATTTCTCAAATGCGAGATCGGCCAAGGTAATTACCTTACCAATAGTCTCAGCAGCAGTGGAGCCAGCTGCACCCAAGAAATGATCTGGCTTTCTAATTTCTAGCTGGGAGAAAAAGATTTCATTTAGCTCATAATCATAATTTTGCCCAGTATGGACAAGCACATGATCGCAATACTTATCTAATTGAGCAATTACTCGTGAAAGACGTATGATTTCTGGTCGCGTTCCAACCATAGTCATTACTTTTAATTTAGGCATGCAATGCACTCCGAATAATATCAAGCTTCATTAGTGTCTGGATAACCTCGTCAACATTAAGCCTTCTAGTATTATGGGATGTGTAGTCATCCATACTTGCCACATCAATTTCACCTTCAACAAAATATTTACCGTAATTTAAATCTCTTGAATCTGAAGGTATTCTGTAATACCCTCCTAAATCTTCCGCCCTAGCCATTTCCTCACGGGAAACAAGCGACTCAAATAGCTTTTCTCCATGGCGCGTACCAATAACCTTTATCTCTGAATTCTTTTTAAGCATTTTTTTCAAAGCTTCCGCTAAATCTAAAACTGTGGAAGCAGGGGCTTTTTGTACAAAGATATCACCAGGATTTGCATTCTCAAAGGCGTATAAAACAAGATCAACCGATTCATCCAATGACATCAAAAAACGAGTCATATTTGGATCGGTTACAGTTAAGCTCTTGCCCTCCAATAGCTGACTTAAAAATAATGGAATTACAGAACCACGTGATGCCATCACATTTCCATAACGTGTGGCACATAAAACGGTTTTTCCAGGGTCGCATATACGTGATTTAGCAACCATCACTTTTTCCATCATTGCTTTAGATATACCCATTGCATTAATGGGATAAACAGCCTTATCAGTACTTAAGACCACGCATTTTTTTATATTATTCTCAATAGCAGCTCTCATCACATTTTCAGCACCCAACACATTTGTTCTTATGGCTTCCATCGGATAAAACTCACAGGAAGGAACCTGTTTCAAAGCAGCAGCATGAAAGACGTAATCAACACCCTTCATAGCGTCATTTACACTATCGTAGTTTCGAACATCGCCAATATAAAATTTAACCTTGTCATTTTTCAAAGAGATTCGCATATCTTCTTGTTTTTTTTCATCTCGACTAAAAATTCGAATCTCTTTAAAGCTAGAGTTTATGAAACGATTTAGCACAGCATTCCCGAAAGATCCTGTTCCGCCAGTAATTAATAGGGTCTTGTTTTCAAATTGATTCATTTTTTAATTTCACTTAAATTCATACATCTCTTTAATTAACTGGGGCCATGGCTTTGGCTTAAACCCAGTGGCAAGTCTAAATCTTTCCGAATTCAAGGAACGGTCAATTACATAGCTCTCATCAGGAATGATGTCTATCTCTTTTTCATACTGCCTTGCAATTAACTTAAGCAGATCATATTTATTAATAGGATCAACGGAAAGGTGATAAGTTCCACGCAACGATGTATTTGGCAATACATTCTCTCGTATTACCTTGGCAATTTCAATGGTGGGGAGGCCTGAAAAGATCGCTTTTTTGAATCCCTTGACGCTACCCATTTGAGATAAAAACCAGCAAACTAAACTCTTGGACCCACTTAACTCATGGCCAATAATAGAGGTTCGCAACGTTATGGCATTAAGATAATCAACTTCCCCCAAATATTTGGATCTTCCATACAAATCATTGGCATCAGGAAAAGTTGATTCCGTATACATGCCCACTGAACCTGAAAAAACACAATCAGTACTCATATGAATTAGACGGGCACCTATCAATTCGCTAAGGTGAGCTAATTTATGAGGCAATAAGCTATTAATAGGCAATGTAATCAGGGGGTTAGCTACATCTTTTTCCTGCTTAATTAAGCCAATGCAATTAATAACGACATCGGGTCTTACATTATTAAATAAACTAACTAAATTATCGAAATCCTCAACATTTACCCTGGAAATAATGTGCCCATAAAGTTGTTCAGAGAAATAACGTTTGTCTTCATCCGAGCGCAAAGATCCAAAAACTTCAAATTGCTTAAAACTGGAAAAATAGCGGAAAAGTGTATTGCCCAACATCCCACTAACACCTAATATTAAAATTTTCATAGGTATTTTATTTTTTTGATATTAAAAACTGGGGCAATTTTCTGATATTTTTAAAAAAAAGTGTGTCCAAGCCCCCAAGAAATCCCAAATGATACTTTCTAATGATAGAGAAATCCTCAAGACTTTTTCTCCACAATCTTTCTAACGATTTATTACTCTCACCACCTACATTCATCTTTACCAAAACACGATTTAAATAATAAATTTGCGCTTTTCCAGTGTGGATATATCTAGTCATAGCATCATAGTCGGCTGATATTTGATAGCGCTGATCAAACCCACCCAGTTTATTTATTACTTCTCTACGCAAAAATAAGGCGGGATGGGGAGGCATCCATCCAAAGTTAAATTTTGATACTGGAACATTACCCGCCTTCCAATGTCTTATAACTTTATTTGGGTTTACTTGTGACACATACTCTAAATCACCGTAGACGCCATCAATTATATTGTTCTTAAAAATTTCTACGACATTTTGCAAGACATTGAAGTCAGAAAAAATATCGTCCGAGTGCAAAAACCCCACAATATCTCCTGTTGCCATATTCAACCCTTTATTTAAGGCATCATATATTCCAGCATCAGACTCGCTTATTACTATAGATTCTGGGGACTTCATTCGCTCAATTACAGAAAGAGTGCCATCATTTGATGCTCCATCGATAATAATATGCTCATAATTTTTAAAGCTTTGCGCTTGGAGGCTGGCTATTGCCCTTCCAATTGTTGTCTCGCGATTATAAACAGCGGTAATTATTGAAATCTTCATATCTAAGACTTTTCAATCAAACCATCTCTAAACTTGATTACCCTGAGAATAGAAAAAGCCAAACCTATAAACAAACCAATAAAGAGGCCAGTCAAAATACTGAGAATTTTTTTGGGACTTACCGGGTCGGTATTGACATAAATGGGAGAAATAAGCTTCGTATTGTGGCTCAACATAAAATTAACCTGTTCGGTAGCCTTATCTTTCTCCAAAATAGATCTTGATAATTCATCTCGGGCAACCCAATAACCGGCAGACATATTTCCATTTCCTGATTTATCGGCCTTTTCAACCAATTTCTTTGCTAAATCGATACGAAGATTTGATGTTTTTAATTGCTCATTAGCTGCAACAAGATAGGGTTCTAAAACTTCCATTTGAGAAGACTGGGCCTGCTTGATTACCTCTTGAGCACAAAGCTCGGCAGAATCTGGAGAGTTGCCGAGTACCTTAATTTCAAGAATATTGTTAAGCCCCCGCGGGGCAATAAATTGAAGATCATGAGAGATGAAATAATCAATATCTGCTCGATTCTTATAACCGCATGCGTTAATTAATTCCTGTCTGTAGGTGGTGGGAAATTTCATGCGGGCAATAAAAGAACTCACTTCTTCTAATGGAATTCCTCCAGGCTGAGTAAGCGCATTTGTCTGAATAAGTGCGAGACGAACTTGGGAAATTGCCTCATAGCGAGATGGGGCAATGAGGAGATAGGCTATAGAAAAAATCAAACCCAAGAGGGTAAACAAGACAATAGCTTTCCAACTACCTTTTATAAAAAATCTAGAATTAAAGATGTATGTATCTTTAATTAATCTCTGGTTATCCAAATTGCCTTCTGCCATTACTTCACCCCAATATTATCCTTTGCAGGGTAAAAATTAAATTTCACTCTTCAAAGATCACTGCTAAGCATTAAATAGAAAACATCTATAAAACAAACTTTAAAGAAACTATGGTTTTTGAGACAATACGAAACTCTTGTAAGTTTGGGACAGCCCTGCTGATAAGCTCATTTTAGGTGCCCACCCTAAATCATTAAGTCGTCTGGAGTCCATGAGTTTTCTTGGAGATCCATCAGGCTTATTAACATCAAATTTAATTCCACCCTCAAATCCTACTGTCGTTGCGATTTCATTTGCTAATTCAGAAATGGTGATATCAATTCCGGAGCCTACGTTAATATGGCTTTGCATGGGCTTGGTAAATTGTCCGTAAGTTTCTTTACTTAAATTCATCACAAATGTAGATGCTGCAGCCATGTCATCCACATAAAGGAATTCGCGCCTAGGTGAGCCAGTGCCCCAAATGACAACTTCAGGCAGTCTAGCTATCCTAGCCTCATGAAATCTCCTAATAAGAGCAGGGATCACATGACTATTCTCAGGATGATAATTATCTCCTGGGCCATATAGATTAGTAGGCATTACTGAACGGAAATCTACCCCTTGAGACTCTCCATATTGACGATTGTAACTTTCACACATTTTAATGCCAGCAATCTTAGCAATGGCATATGGTTCATTAGTAGACTCTAATTTACCCGTAAGAAGAGCGTCCTCACTCATGGGCTGGGGAGCCATCTTTGGGTATATGCAACTTGAGCCCAAAAATAATAATTTTTTTACCCCATTTGCAAAGGCTTGATGGATTACATTGTTTTGCATCATCAAGTTTTCGTAGATAAACTCTGCAGGAAAAGTATCGTTAGCATGAATACCGCCGACTTTAGCTGCCGCTAGGTAAACTTGGCCTGGCTTCTCTGATCGAAAAAAATCAGCCACCGCCGCTTGGTTAGTGAGGTCTAGCTCTGCATGACTTCGAGTAACTATATTTTCGTGACCCATAGCTTCCAAATTTCGCAAAATAGCAGATCCCACCATACCGCGATGACCTGCTACATAGATTTTTTGCTTAACATCAGAGGACATTAGCCTAATTCTCCTTACCAACTGCTACCGAATATCCATGCTTTTGAAGCAAAGCATGCTGCTTAGCACAATCGAGATCATTGGAAACCATCTCAATAATCATTTCATCAAGCGTAATTTCTGGAACCCAACCAAGTTTTTCTTTGGCTTTAGTAGGGTCGCCCAAGAGGGTCTCTACCTCAGTAGGACGGTAGTAACGGGGATCTATTTGCACAATTACATCGCCCACCTTAAGTGCTGGCGCTTTATCGCCTTCAATAGCAGTAACGATGGCTTTCTCATTCTCGGCCACCCCTTCAAACCGAAGGGTGAGGCCCAATTGACTAGCGCTGCGAATAATAAACTCTCGTACCGTGAACTGAATGCCAGTTGCAATAACAAAGTCTTCTGGCTTATCTTGCTGAAGCATCAGCCACTGCATCCGTACATAATCCTTCGCATGACCCCAATCACGTAATGCATCAATATTACCCATGAAAAGACATTTTTCCAGTCCCTGAGCAATATTTGCCAATCCCCGAGTTACTTTACGAGTGACAAAAGTTTCCCCACGACGCTTTGATTCGTGATTAAAAAGAATTCCATTGCAAGCATAAATACCATAGGCTTCCCGGTAATTCACAGTAATCCAATAGGCATACATCTTAGCGACGGCATAAGGACTTCTCGGGTAAAAAGGAGTTGTCTCTTTTTGAGGAATTTCTTGTACCAAGCCATAGAGCTCAGAAGTTGATGCCTGATAAAAACGTGTTTTCTTTTCCAAGCCCAAAATACGAATAGCCTCCAACATTCGCAATGGGCCCATTGCGTCAACATCAGCAGTGTATTCAGGAGACTCAAATGAAACGGCAACATGCGACTGAGCGCCTAAGTTGTATATCTCATCTGGTTGAGTTTGTTGAATTATGCGTACCAAGTTGCTCGTGTCTGTCAGATCCCCATAATGCAAAATCAAATCAGGGTGGTTAACATGAGGGTCTTGATAGAGATGGTCAATACGCTCAGTATTAAACGATGATGCGCGGCGTTTAATACCATGAACGATATAACCTTTTTCCAATAAAAATTCAGCAAGGTATGAGCCATCCTGGCCAGTGATGCCGGTAATAAGAGCGACTTTTTGATTTTTGTTCATAGAGATATTGATGATAATTAAATAGATTGATACATTTTTTTGACTACCTCTACACCGCCAACAGAAGCTTTCCAGCCTAATTGGTTTAGTGCCTTGCTTGGGTCTGCACGACCAACTTTCAGATCAGTAGGCCTAAATAAGGCGAGATCTTGAACCACGTGTTCCTTCCAATCTAACCCAGCCTGTGCAAAAGCAGTACTTACAAATTCCTCTAAGGTGATTGTCTTCCCAGTAGCAATGACAAAATCTTGCAACTTATCCTGCTGAAGCATCAGCCACATGGCCTCAACATACTCTGGAGCCCAACCCCAATCCCTAGAAATGTCTAATCTCCCAAGTTTTAACTTTTCTGCACTACCATCTGCTATGCGCTTGACGGCATGAATGATTTTTTGCGTAACAAAACGCTCTGGCCTCAGGGGTGATTCGTGGTTAAATAAAATGCCAGTACATGCAAATAAACCGTATGCCTCTCGATAGTTGTTTACCAGCCAATAAGCAGAAGACTTAGCAACTGCATAGGGGCTCATGGGGTGAAAAGAAGTATTTTCATCTGCAGGCAAGCCATGAGTATCACCAAAGCATTCGCTCGAACCAGCGTGATAAAGGCGAATATTTTTATTAATCATTCGACAACCTTCAAGCAAATTGAGGGTTCCAAGGGCAATACTTTGGATTGTTTCCGCTGGCTGCTCAAAGGACAAGCCTACCGATGATTGACCAGCTAAAAAATAAATCTCATCTGGATTACTTTTCCGCAAGGCTTCTAAAACACTACGAAAATCTTCAGGGGCCAAGGATAAAAATTCCACCCGCTCTTTAATACCAAGTTTGATTAAATTATTGAAGGAGGACCCTTGAGCATCTCTGGAGGTTCCAAAAACATCATACCCCTTACCCAATAAAAATTGGGCCAAATAAGATCCATCTTGACCACTGACTCCGCAAATGAGCGCTACTCGCTTATGCATTTTGCACCTTAACTCCGCCCATACGTATCCTCAAAGCGCACAATATCATCTTCGCCTAGATAGCTGCCAGACTGCACCTCAATAATTTCCAAGGGTGCATTTCCCGGGTTAGCCAAGCGGTGGGTTTGACCCTGAGGAATATAGGTGCTCTGATTTTCGGTAAGGGTAATAATTTGGTCGCCATTAGTAATTTCAGCCACCCCTTTAACCACGATCCAATGTTCAGCACGATGATGATGCATTTGCAAGGAAAGACTGGCGCCTGGCTTCACTTGAATACGCTTCACTTTAAAGCGCTCGCCTTCGTCTACGCTATCGTACCAACCCCATGGACGAGCAACTTTTCGATGTAAATTCTTTTCGGCACGCTTTTGAGAGTCAAGTTGATTAACAATCAGCTTTACATCCTGACTATTAGCCCTATCGGCAATCAGTACAGCATCAGCAGTTTCTATGATGACCAAATTTTCTACGCCTACTGCACTTACTAAACGACTGCTGGAATGTATTAAAGAATTTTTGGTCCCGGCAAGGACTGTATCGCCTGAAGTTACGTTACCTTGCTCATCGCGATTTCCCACCTGCCATACGGCGCCCCAAGCACCAAGATCATTCCAGCCAGCATCCAATTCAACCATTTTTACCGAATATTTACTGGTAGGGCACCTTTCAATAACTGCATAATCTATCGATTCGCTGGGGATACTCTTAAAAACCTCTATATCAGGACGAATAAAAATAGTTTGCCCAGATTGATCCACGGTTCTTGCCATCCAAGAAGTCTCAGTAGCGCCAAAAATATCAGGGCGAAATTCTTTTAAAGCCGCCAACCACGTGCTAGCGTGCAGTACAAACATGCCACTATTCCAAAGATAGGATCCATCATTCAAATAACCTTGGGCTGTAAGTGCATTAGGTTTTTCTACAAATCCCTCAACGGCATATTCATTATTAGACCCTTTTATCGCAGCGCGTTTTATATAGCCATAGCCAGTTTCAGGTGAAGTGGGAGTGACACCCAAAATCGCGATGGTTTGCTTATTAACATCTGCGTCGACTAATGACACACAATTTTTCAACGCCGCGACAAAAGCAGCGCTATTTTTTATGGTTTGATCTGCCGGAGTAACAACTAAGATAGGATCATGATCAAAAGGGGTAATGTTATCTAGTCCATCTATATTGGATCCATCTATAGACTGTAGCGCTGCCAAAGTAAGTGCAGGGGCAGTGTTTCGCCCGACGGGCTCCAACAATAAAGTAGCATCAACCCCTTTTAACTCACGGAGTTGATCTAGCACCAAGAAACGATGCTCTTCGTTCGTAACAATAAGAGTGTTGCCAAGGCTAAATTGAGGGCTACTGATAGCATTAATTCGCTCAATAGCTTGTTGGAAAAGACTCTTATTAGAATCATCGCCCGACAACAGCAAAAATTGCTTAGGAAAACTAGAGCGGGATAAAGGCCATAGGCGCGTTCCAGAACCACCGCAGAGAATTACAGGAATAACTTTACTCATACATCCTTACTCTTTCCTGGAACATAACCCGATACTAAATCCACTAGCGTAGACTTAATGACATTCAAATCATTGCTATCACAACTGACTTTAAGCTTATCAATTTTAGCAATAAAAGAGTGCCAAGGAATAAAATCTTCGTGAGCTTTCATAATCCGTGGATTATCAGTTTTTTGAGGGTTATTACTAATAAGTAGTTCCTCATACAACTTCTCACCTGCACGTAAACCAATCACTGCAATTTCAATATCTCCATCTGGAGTTTGTTCATCGCAGATAGTTAGACCAGATAGTTCGACCATACGCCTTGCAAGATCGATAATTTTGACTGGCTCCCCCATATCCAATAAAAAAACATCACCACCAGTGGCCATAGACGAAGCTTGAATCACTAACTGCGCAGCCTCAGGAATAGTCATAAAGTAGCGTGTAACCTCAGGATGGGTAATGGTTAGCGGTCCTCCCTGCAGAATCTGCTCCTTAAACTTCGGCACAACTGATCCTGATGAGTCCAAGACATTTCCAAACCGAACCATAGCAAAGATGGTGTCATGACTAGCATCCATTTTGTTAAGGCGAATTTCTTCTGAGAGAGCCTGCAGCAGCATTTCCGCAAGTCGCTTTGTTGCACCCATCACGTTAGTGGGTCTCACCGCTTTATCCGTACTAATAAGAGTGAAATTTTCCACCTGGTGCTCTACAGCAAGCTTTGCTACCACCATAGTCCCAAAGACATTATTCTCAATAGCCTCAATCGGGTTACCTTCAACCAATGGCACATGCTTGTATGCGGCAGCATGAAAAATCGTCTGTGGGTGATATAGAGCAAACACTTGGCGTATTCGATTTTCATCTCGTACTGAAGCCAATACTGGAACCAGTTCAACATCAATACTAGGGTCATTGGCCAATATCTGTAAAAGTTCTTGATGCAGGCGATAGAGATTAAATTCACCCTGCTCTAACAAAATTAATTTTGTAGGTTTTTGCTGAAGGATTTGACGACACAGTTCACTGCCTATTGAGCCACCTGCACCAGTTACCAAAATTACTTTATTGGCAATATTTTTCCGCAATAATTCTTGATTGGGTGATACCGCATCTCTACCTAATAAATCTTCAATATCCAGTTCACGGATATCCGATAAAGCAATTTTTCCTTTTGCAAGATCAATGACACTTGGCAGTGTTCTAACATGCACTTTGCAAGAGCGAATAAAAGAGATGATTTCATTACGACGCTTGCGACTAACAGATGGTAATGCCAGCAATACATCGCTAACATGTAAACGTTTAAGTAATTTTGGCAAATCCGTAGCAGGATAAATGCGATTGCCGTTTAAGTTATTGCCCACTAAACGTACATCATCATCTAAAAAACCAATTACTCGCATTTGATTGCTGCTCGCTAGGGCATTTGCCAGTTGCCGCCCCGTGGAGCCTGCCCCATAAATCAGAACCTTAGGCGCAACTTTACGGCCCAATTTATGCCGATATGCACCGCCCAAATAAAATGCGCCCAAAATACGAGATGCGCCAATAGCCAACAAAAGCAATAAGGGTTGAATCAGGCCAATGGTGCGAGGAACACCTGAAAATCCCACAACTGTAAAGAGGCCCGCATAAATCAAGCCATAGACCCCAATTGCCCGCATCAAGGTCAATAGCACCGGCAAACCAGAATACCTAAAAATATTTCGATAAAGGCCAGAAATAACAAATACTGGAATAGAGATAAAAATGGCTGCAGCCAATGCTGATAATGGATTCCACCACAAATGCGCTGGATTAACCCACTCTCCAAGCCTTAAATAAAAGGCAAACCAAACGGTTAAAGCGCACAAGGCAACGTCAATAACCAGTGCAATTGCCCGCTTTACCGTTCTTGGTAAGGCTAAGCACTGCTCAATTAAGGGGCTAAAAGTCATTGGAAGTAGTTAAATAGAAAATCTAGTGTGAAACACCTTTGGCCTGAATGACTTGCATAGCAGTCATCCACAGTATTTTCAGATCAAACAAGAGAGATTGTTGCTGTAAATAGGCATGGTCAAATTTTACCTTTTCCTCAATCGATATTTCATCCCGGCCATTAAGCTGGGCCCAGCCTGTTAAACCTGGAGTTAACGCATCCACGCCGCATTTAGTGCGCAGCAAAATCAGATCATCTTGATTAAAAAGTGCCGGCCTTGGGCCAACAAAACTCATATCTCCAATCAGAATATTCCAAAGTTGAGGAATTTCATCCAGACTTGATTTGCGTAAGAACCCCCCAATAGGGGTTAATTGAGATTTTGGGTCTGCCAAAAGATGGGTTGCCACCACTGGGGCGTCCACCTTCATCGTACGAAGTTTGGCCATTTTAAAAAGATGGTTACCTTTGCCCACACGATCAGACCAATATAAGGCTGGTCCGGCAGATGTAAACCTGACCAATAGTGCCAATATCAATAGCGGAATAGCAAAAATCGCCAGAAGAATCAGGGATAACATGACATCAAAAAGTCGCTTCATGATAGCTTTACCTTGAGATACCAGTTAGCAGCTTGAGCCAAGCCCTGATCCATGGTGTGAGGCGGAGACCATCCCAGCACTTGTTTAGTTTTGGTGATATCCAACTGCAATGAGCCGCATAAGCGCTGCGCAATATTCGATTTATCCAAAATACCCGCACCAAGCTTAATCAAGAAGGCGGGAATAGGAATTAAACGAATTGGTAAATTTAAAGCAGCCGCCATTTTGCGCAGCAAGGTAGGAAGAGAAACATCTTCATCATCAGAAACCAAAAAGATTTGATTTGGGGCAGCTGGGTGAGTCGCGCTAAGCAAGATTAAACTAATCAAGTTGCTAATTCCCACCAAGCTACGTTGATTGTCTATTGCCCCCAAAGGCAGTGGAAGGCCACGCGTAATCCAATGCATCATTGCGGCAAAATTGGCGCGAACCCCTGGACCATAAATTAGAGGTGGACGAATAATCACAATTTCCATGCCGGTAATGCGACCTAGCTCCAATAAGGCATTTTCAGCCTCCATCTTAGAAACCCCGTAAGGGTCAAGTGGAGCAGGCTGATCATCTGCGGTAAAAGGCTTACCTGTCAATGTTTCTTCGCCGTTTACCTTTATTGAGCTTAAATAGATAAAACGTTTTACACCAGCCGCAACGGCAGCCTTGGCAAGAGCAAGGGAGGCAACGACATTGATCGCGCGATAGGCACCTAAAGCATCACCCAAAGATTCTTTCATGACATGGACCCTTGCCGCTAGGTGAATAACCACATCAACACCTTGCAATACAGGGGCAAGCATTAAGGGATGAGATAAATCCTCACAAATGCGGTTTTCGATACCAATAGGAAAATCATAAGGCTTACGCGTAAGTGCTTTTACTAAAAAGCCTTCTTCCAAAGCCGTAGTACAAAGTGCTTTACCAACAAATCCATTTGCACCAGTGACCAAGAGGGTTGCTGTCATTTAGATATACCCCCTTTTGCAGCCATTAATAAGCAAGAAAAGAAAAATAGAACCTTATCTTTTAAACGTCTTCTACATTGCCAAGAGTGGGATGCCAACTTCAGTAAAGCCAATGGCTTGCCAGATGACCAGGATTTCACAAAAGGGGTATTTCCAGAACCAAGCAGTTGCGCAATCAAAATCGATTGAGATAAGGCCCAGCCACTAGTCACTTTATTAGCGCGATGCATAAACGCCTTAATTCCTGAGTTCACCCCCACTTGGTTTTTTGCATGTTGCCGATAACGAATCCAAGTAGCATGATCAATTACCCATAAATAGCCATTCGCCCTAGCAAAGGCATAAATAAGCCAATCATGTAAACCTATGGCCTGACTATCCTTAGACTTATTAAGTAATATGACTTGCAGAGCTAACGCCAAACGCTGGGTCAAGATATAAGTGCAGCCTGGACCGGCAGCTTCAAAGAGGTAATCCCACTTCACCTGAGCTTGCGCCTTATCGATTAATGCCTCTTTACCATCCACCCAAAAAGCCAGTGCATTACTAGAATATGCATGTGCCTTTGACTTTTTAAGCATTTCAATGCCAGCAGATAATTTTTGAGGCAGCCAAATATCATCTTGATCTGCAAGGCTCACATAATCAAAACTAGAAAAATCAATTTCACGAATTAAACGAAAAAAGTTCGGAGCTGCCCCACCAAATCTCTGTCCATGAGACAGAATATGAATACGTACGTCAGATAACGCTTTTTCCTCAATCCATTGCTCGGACCCATCCGATGAGGCATCCACACTAACAAATATCTCAACAGCAACATGCTCTTGATTAAGGATCGATTCGAGCTGCTCCTGAAGATATTGAATGCCATTAAAAATAGCTAGTAACACAGCCACTTTTGGAGCACTATTATTTTCAGATGTGAAATTGAGGCTATCTATCAAAATAAAATTTAAGAAGCTTTATTAAGAAGCCTTAATTGAAGGCGGGTGAAAGCTTACATAACCCCTAGCCATGCAATAAGAGAGTAAAACTAGCAACAGAAAAGAGAGGGTCCAATAACGCTTCGCCAATTTGAGTTGCGTCAAAGCAGCCCCCAGCACCAACAACACTGGCAGGAGTAATAAATCTGCCAACCGGGAAGAAACAACTACATTAAATCGAAATACCTGAAGAATAGCGATAGCCAACAAACCAGAGGTAATAGCAATTTGATAGAGCTTTTTCCAAACTAAAGATTCGGGCTTGTAGTCTTTCCAAACAACTACCGTTAGAAATATTACAAATAAAGAAAAATATTGGAAAAGACCAGTGCTGTTTTGATTTTTAAAAATAGTGCCTTGTGCATACGTCAAAAAACGCGCATGAGTAGCCTCTCCAACCCAAATTAATAAATCAGGAATGAAGGGGGTATATGCCAAGAAAGCAGTTAAAAGGGCGCTGGCGATAGCGACGTTCAAACCAAAACGTTCATATAAAAATACTAAGAAAAAAACTAGAAAAAACGCAGCGGCAGAAATATGAAAAGTGCATGCAAAGGCAAGGATAAGCAGAGCTAAAACACGTTGATTTTTTGCAAAACAAATGATTGCCCATAGCGCAATCGATAGGGCAATCGCAATTCGCATTTGAATGCCTTCATGCAAAAAACCCAGAACCAATAAATACGGAGCAACATCCAAAATTCCGGGCGCTTTATTCACCTGCAAGAGCGCAGAAAACTTCAGACTAAGGCATAAAAAAATAAGCGCCCCAAAAAAAATATCAAAGCTTACCAACCCTGAAAAGCCTGCTTGAGTGAGAAAATAGGCGGGGTCTTTAGAAAAATCTAAGTTAGACAGGCTTACAGTAAGGCCTTGGGCTTTATTAAGATTAAACCAATCGCGATAGGAAATATCTATTCCCCAGTGCAAATTAACAAAAGTCAAAGTCAACCAAACAAGCAATAAGCCGGCTACATACTCCCATCGGATGATCGCATTAGAAGCCTGATTCTCTGGCATGATTGCTGGCTTATGCATTGAATAACAATACTCCAAAGAAGGTGGCAGCCAATACATAAGAAAGTACCCGCCCATAAAGCAAGGCAGTACCAGCCTCCTTTAAACTGCCTGAGTCGACCATACGCATAGATATAGGATCTTGGATTGCAAATACCAGCAGGGTAGCAAAAAAGTTCATAAGCTGTCCAACATATACAGAAGTCATCCGCATTTCTGGATAAAGACTGGCAATTCCAAAAGGAATAAACATCGCAACAACAATCAGCATATTTGTAATTGCCGAATATGCTAAAAGTTTTATGGATGCTTTTTTAAAGTGTGCTGTATCGCGCCAAACATCTAACCTAGCCACATGTCGAAACGAAGGATAAAGTATCGGCATAAGTATCAACCGAACCACCATACAAAATCGCTTTGAGTTAATCAAGCTTAGGACAGCCATAACCCCAATCAAGGAGGCCAATAAAAAGATGAGCGATACAGGGGTGGTAAGTTTTCCCGTTTCAAAGGCAAAGGAAAGAATAAAGATAACTAAAACGTTAGATATACGGGCAATATATTGGACCAAATTGGACATTGCCAAAACTTCGCCCAACCCTTCCACTCCGGCAACCCTTAGAAATACTGCATATGCATCCATCACAAAACCAAAGATGAGTACAACTACAAGAGTGCCAATCATCACGGTAGCTGAGATATCCACTTCTAATTTATTCATGACAGCTGATCCATTCCTGCAAGACAAAGTCATACTCCTTAATCACTCGCGCTGGTGACCCTACCGCAATGGAGTTGGATGGAATAGATTTTGTCACTACTGATGCAGCTCCAATTATGGAGTTTTCACCAATTTCTACTCCCTTGAGTATGCATACCCCCTCACCAAGCCAAACATTATTTCCAATGTACACGGGGGAAATTTTTAAGGATTTTTGAGATTGAATTTCGGTTGGCAAAGAAACACTATCGCCCTTTCCTTGATAAACCCCATGATCATGGTCGGAGATGTATACATTGCCAGCCATTAAGACGTTATCGCCAATAATGACCGATTCCAACGCTCCAATGTGAACATAGTCACCCACCTCAACATTCCTGCCAATGACCACTTGGTTGGGTTCATTGCCAAATGCATCAATTCGAAGACCTACACCAGAGGTAAAGTTTTCACCAAAATCAATAAACGAGCGGCCTCGAAAATAGAACGGGTAACGGATTAACCGTATTTGCAATGAGATATATTTTGAGCAAACAAAATCACGAATCAAGCGCAAGGAGCCAAAAAAACCATAGCGCTGCAAGGTTTTGATAAACCCTCTTCCAACCGACTTCTTGCGATACCCGTCACTAATCATCTACGCCTAATATGCCTTCATTAACCGTTGATTTTAAGGGCTTCTTAAAATCTTTTATGAAATATCTAAATCTCATCAACTCCGAGAGATCAACCTCTAGTGGCAGGCCTATTTGGATAGCGCTTACCCGTCAAATTGCTATAAATTGCCCCAGCCAATACCAAAAGAACGGAATCAACCATTACCGGGAAAAAAGCATAGCGGTAATGCAAGATGTGACTTAAAACAGCAATTAAGGCTACTGCAGCAGCTGGTGGGTGCAGGCATCGTAAGGCAAACATGCTCAAAATCGAGGCAGCAGTTGCCATGGGTAAAGCGATCATTGGACTCGCAATCAAAATAGAACAGGTCACCCCAATCAATGCTGACAATGTATTTCCAGCGATGACTGCCCAAGGCTGAGCCATGGGACTGCCGGGAAGCGCAAAGACCAATAAAGCGCTTGCACCTAAGGACGCCATGAGCCATTCATCAACACCACCAATTTCACCAAGGAACTTAGCGAGAGTGAGTACTAACATTAAACCAATAAAAGCACCAAAAACCGAACGAATTCTCTCCATCCAAGAGACGTGGGGCTGATCCCCACCCAAATAGAAGGAGTAATGCTTTAGTAGATATCTGGCTGTGTGTTTCACGGTGGTTTTAAAGGCTTAATGGTTTTAGCAGACTACCCCATAAACAAAAATAGTCACCCGTAAGGTGACTATTGGTATCTAACCCTCATTTCTGAGGACTTGATAAAGCTTATTAGGCTTAACCTTTTTTAGCGTAAGCAGAGCACCAACCTTTGGCTGCTACTTGTTTGCCAGCAAATAATGGGCAAGCACCAGAAGCTGAACCAGCAGCGCCTTGATACAGAGCGCAATTGCTACAAGCTTGGCCAGCAGCATATTTAGGATACTTTGCTTTATCCGCTTTAGTAGCATCAGACTTGTAACCCAAAGCAACAGCTTGTGGATCTGCATCTGCAACCATGGCTTGAGCTTGAACTTTACCGTTCATAGCTAAAGTACAGGCACCAGCAGCAGACAAAATCATAAATTGGCGACGACTATTTTTCATATTGACTCCAGAGATCAAGGATTGTGAAAAAACATGGGTATTGCATCTAGATGGAATCATAGATGAGGAAATTCACGCTATCTAGGACTGATATAACCCATTGATTTATAAGTGTTTTTTGTTGAGAATTGTTCTCATGAAGAAATACTCGGGGTCTTGGAGACCTCTACTGCCAACCCTTGAGATTCATGCAGCCGATCCACTGCTTCACATGCACCCCCGAACCGAGCTCTGGATAGTCTTCTTTGCATTCCGTTAAATCTTTGCGCCATTGAACCTTGTTATTTTTACTGGGATCAGAATTTTCAGATGGCATTCCTCCACAGGCAGCCAAAATGGCTGGGATTAGGAGTATTAAAAGATATTTAGAAGCAAATTGAGACATTGTGGCTATTTACCGGACTTTGAGGTGACTTTCATATAGTCGCCATGGTTTTCACAGGCTCGATTAAAAGCCACGCTCGATAAGGACCCTTTTGGCCCTACAGCGCCAGCAATGACCAATTTTTTATCTGAACCCAGCAAATTATTGGTATTGCTCTGACAGTCAGCTCGATAAACAAACTCCGCTTTCTTAGGAAATTCTTTCTCTAGGGCATAAGAAGCAATTCTCATCTCCCGAATATCTTTTTTGGGATCAACCACGATTACTTCATTGTTGATGACTTCAAAAAATGTAGGGGCTACTTGAGTAGTAGTTACCTCAGCAGCAGTCACTTGAGCAGTAGAAACAGACTTATCTGCGTACTGACTGCTAGAAGCTTTTGGATTACTTTTAACAATAGGCATTTCACCATCTTGGTAAAGGAAGTAATTCACATTGGCATCATCAATAAATTTACGGCCACATAAGCGAGTACGGATATAAGCCATCGCAGTACGGGGCTGTATCTTGACCCAACCAGACCCATTAATGGGTTTAGCTGGCGAACTTGTCACCTTAGGTGTCGGTAAGTTTTTTGTATAAAACGTTTCAGACCACTGGTTACTACTAAAGCAATCTATTTTTTGCAGGTAAGGGCCAACGATGGTGGCATTAAATTGATCTAAATCTTTTGTATCAATACGGGGGGCATTAAACGCATCAAAAGAAATCACGCCATCCTCATCTTGAGTCAAAGTATAGGGGTCGTAATACCACTTTCTATTTGCAGATTCAGCTAACAAAATCCAGCTACGATCTTTAAAATCTTGCAAATTGAGTGGTGGTACTGAAAAGAATGGGGATTCCATTTTTTCACTCACAACTTCATCGGTGTTCGGGCGAAAGGCATTGGGCGATAAAGTGCACCCTGAAACTAAAATCACTAAAAGCAATAGCAGATTTCTCATTACCGTCTTTCGCTCAAGTTCTCTTGGCTGCACTTAGTTGCACTTACTTGCGCTCAATTAGGGCTAAAAACTCACGACGCAGATTAGAGTCTTTCAAGAAAGCACCACGCATCACGCTATTGATCATCTTCGAATCCCGATCTTTCACACCACGCCATTGCATACAGAAATGATCAGCATCCATCACCACTGCAACACCAATCGGTTTAATTTTCTTTTCCAACATATCTGCTAACTCCACTACGGCCTCTTCCTGAATTTGTGGTCTACACATAACCCATTGCGTTAAGCGCGAGTATTTTGAAAGGCCGATGAGGGCAGATTCTTTGCTGGGCAACACACCAATCCAAATACGACCCATGATTGGGCAAAGGTGATGAGAGCATGCGCTGCGAACGGTAATAGGCCCAATAATCATGAGCTCATTTAAGCGACTAATGTTAGGAAACTTGGTTAAAACAGGCTGCTCTACATAGCGTCCATTAAACACTTCTTGAACAAACATTTTGGCAACACGTCTACTTGTATTTTGCGTATTGTGATCGCTGACCGTATCAATGACTAAGCTTTCTAAAACAGCTTGCATTTTCTCGGCAACTTCATCTACCAAGCCTTCTAATTCGCCTGGCTGAATAAACCGCGCAATATTGTCATTTGCATGAAAACGCGCTTTTTCAGCCTGAATCCGTTTGCGGATAACAATCGATAAAGGTGTACCCGCTTCATCTTTTTTTGTTAAAACCTTAGCGATTGGTTTCTTGATAGATTTCTTGATTACCTTTTTACTAGCAACAGTGTTGGCTGTCTTAGCTGTCGTAGCTCTCTTAGCTGTCACTTTTTTCAAAGTTGCCTTTATTGGTGTTTTTTTGACTGGCATATTTTTAATGTAGTTTGATAATTAAATTTGAAAGAAGATCGTAATCACACAAGCCAATCCCGCAACCCAAACAAGCGATCTGGTCGTAGGCCAATTAGCGATATAACAAATCAGATAAGCAATTCTGGCAAGCACAAAACCTATTGCCAATAAATCAATTCGACCTTGTGGGGCATGAGCAATTGAAGCAATGATGACGGAGGCAAAAAATAAAGGGAGTGACTCAAAGAGATTTGATTGCGCAGCATTGGCGCGCGCCCTAAAGCCAGTTTGTTTAGCAAGCCATTGTCTTGGAAGACTATTGTCATAGCCCTCAAAACCTTTTTTCGCGATTCCAGCAGCGATGTAAGGTAGTAGCCCCATAAAGAGTACACAAGCATAAGCAATGGTCATAGGGATTCTTGCGCTTTCTTTTTAGATCCGATACGAGATTCAGTGCCATTCATCAAGTTTTGAATATTGCTGCGATGACGCCAAATGAGTAAAAAGCAAACTACTAAAAGTGCCAGGCCCATAGGCTGAAAACCAAACAAAAATACAAAATAGATTGGACCAAATACGGCAGCTGCTAAAGCAGCTAAAGAGGAGTAGCGCATGAACAGAGCAACAATTATCCAAGTGCTGAGGGTCGCAAGACCGAGCACCCAATTAATTCCGAACAAAATGCCGCACGCAGTAGCAACACCTTTACCACCCTTAAAACCGTGGAAGATTGGAAAAAGGTGGCCCAAGAAAACCGCGACGACTACCCCACATAAAACCCATGAACCCAAAGTAGAAGTGAGCGACTCATCGCCCAACATTACTCTAGCTAGCATGACCGCAAAATACCCCTTTAGCGCATCGCCAATCAATGTAAGCACTGCGGCTAATTTGTTACCCGTTCTGAGGACATTGGTAGCGCCAGGATTTCCAGATCCATAAGAATGGGGGTCGGGCAAACGCATGCATTTACTTACTACTACTGCAAAAGAGATAGAGCCTATTAAATAGGCAAGCGGAATTAATAAAAGACTTGTATTGAGATCCATACCGCTATCTTAAACACTTATCCCCACACACTAATTAGCTGCCCTATCTAGCTACCCCGGGGATGATGTTGCTGATGGATCGATTTAAGGCGTTCCCTAGCCACATGGGTGTAGATCTGGGTAGTAGAAATGTCTGCATGCCCCAATAAAAGCTGCACCACCCTTAAATCAGCCCCATGGTTAAGCAAATGGGTGGCAAAGGCATGGCGCAAGGTGTGCGGTGAGAGCGCCACCGGAATGTTAGCTACGATGGCATAACGCTTAATGAGCGCCCAAAAAGCCTGGCGCGTTAAACCTGTGCCTGTATGGCGACCTATAAACAAAGCATCCGAGGTTTTGCCCTCTAAAAGCGGGGTTCTGGCCTCTGCTAAATATTGGCGTAACCACTGCCCTGCTTCACCCCCAAAGGGAACCAAGCGCTCCTTACCACCTTTGCCATTCACAATACGAACCACGCCCTCATTCAAACCCATGGCAACGGTCTTGAGGGAAACGATTTCTGAGACACGTAAACCACTGGCGTACATTAATTCGAGCATCGTGCGATCACGTAAGCCTAAAGGAGTAGTCACATCTGGGGCGTTTAATAGAGCCGTTACCTGGTCTTCGCTCAGGGTTTTTGGAAAACGTAGTGCTTGCTTGGCAGCACGTAGGCCTATACAAGGGTCACTTTTGAGTAAATTCATGCGCAAGGCATGACGATAAAAACGCTTAAAGACCGTTAAACGTCGATTTGCTGTAGTGGCCTTATCAGCCCGGCGAAACGCAATATAAGCTGTAAGGTCTTTTTCAGTGGCCCCATATAAATCCAAAGCTGAGTCTTTACATAGCCACTGCGCCAGAAGCAATAAATCACGTCGATAAGCGGAGAGGCTATTTTGAGCCAAGCCATCTTCTAACCAGCAGGCATCGCAAAAACGCTCTATAGCCTCTTGGCTTGCTGGGGCAATCTCAGCAAGCGCGCCCTTGTCCAAAGAACCAGAGCGCAACTGTGCTGAACCTACCGATTTAGTCACGGAAATTATTAAAGCCCAAAGGCGCTTCTGTTACTTCCTTGCGCAACAGTGTCATGACTTCTTGCAAGTCATCACGTTTGCCACCGGTAACCCGTACCGCATCACCTTGAATACTCGCCTGCACCTTGATTTTACTGTCCTTGATGATGCGAACAACTTTCTTAGAAAGATCTGAAGAAATCCCTTTTTGGATCTTCATAGTTTGCTTGCGCTTATCACCACCAATAGTCTCTAATTTGTCATCTTTGAGATAGCGCACATCCACATTGCGTTTAGCCATTTTGCTAATTAAGACATCGCGTACCTGACCCAATTTGAAATCGTCATCACCAAACAAAATCAAAGCTTCGTCTTTTTGCTCAACACGACTGTCAGAGCCCTTAAAGTCAAAACGGTTGGTGATTTCTTTATTAGATTGCTCGATCGCGTTTTTTAATTCGATCATATCGGGCTCACACACTACGTCAAATGAGGGCATAACAACTCCTTAAGTAATTACGATTGCTTGCTTCTAAAGCACTGTTTTTAAAAATTTTCCGAGCTTTCCATTGAAAATCTCGCGACAAATCTGATTCCGAATAAGATTGTGGCATGAACTTTGCGATAAATGCGCCTCTCTCGCCAAAATTGACCCCGAATATGGAGTTGCGGCATCGAAACACCTTTGGCTTAGACGCGTACGCTGAGTTAGCTTATGAGATTAGCTCCGCACAGCAAATTCCAGAGCTCATCAAAATTATTCAAGCGCAAAAAATGCCTTGGCGCGTTTTAGGTGGCGGTAGCAATGTCATTCTGCCCGAAGTTTTACCGGGCGCAACTCTGCTCATGAATATTCCTGGTAAAGAACTCATCAAAATTGACCTCACCCATACTTACCTATCGGTCGGTGCTGGCGTCAACTGGCATGAATTTGTCACCTGGACCCTGGAAAACCGATTTCCAGGACTGGAAAATTTAGCGTTAATTCCGGGGACAGTAGGCGCCGCGCCCATACAAAACATCGGTGCCTATGGTGTTGAGCTTGCAGACTATATCGATAGTATCGATGCCTATGACTCACAGGACCATCTGTTTGTCACCCTCACAAAAGAGAGCTGCTGCTTTGCTTACCGTGATAGCTACTTCAAGCAACACCCTGGACGTTTTATTGTGACAAAGGTTGTTTTTAAAGTTCCAAATCATTGGACACCCCATCTTCATTACGCAGATCTGGCAAAGCAGTTTTTAAACGCAGAGAGCGCACCAACCGCACAACAAATATTTAATGCGGTTTGTGCTATTCGTACTCATAAACTACCAAACCCAAAAGTGATTGGTAATGCAGGCAGTTTCTTTCAAAACCCGATTGTTCTTAATGAGCAATATGAGGCCTTGCTTAAAAAGCACCCTCAACTCGTCTCCTACCCAGATACTCCAGGCAATCGCAAACTTGCAGCGGGCTGGTTAATTGATCAATGTGGTTTCAAAGGTCAGCGCCACGGCCCAGTAGGGGTTTATGAAAACCAAGCCTTAGTACTGGTCAATCACGGCGGAGGAACCGCCAAAGATATTCTGGAATTGGCTCGCAATATCCAAGAAAAAGTACATCAAACATTTGGCGTTCGCTTAGTGATTGAACCTAACGTTTTATAAGAATCGCCTTACAGCGATTGCGCAGGACCCAATGAAGGCGCTTTTGTTGGTGCCGCAACACCAATAAAAATCACCACACCATCACCACCAGGATTGGCATCGTTGGGCGCAATATCGTTAATAGCGCTTGGCTTCCAATTATTGGTCGCCCAAATATTTCCAGCCATATCCGCATTGACTGAAGTCAGCCTCATCAGTGGCAAATAAGATGGGGGGGCGCCAGTGCCATAAAGAGGTGAACCTGAATTGAGTAAAACCTGACTACCCGCTGAAGGCAAGCTATAACCCGTACTAGGTGAGATAGCGGTACCCATTGCTACACCAACCGGGCAATTACCGGTGATAGCGCCACACAATTGCACTACGCTATAACGAGCACTAGGGGTGGCGACTCCAAAATTTGCTACCCATACATTTCCTTTGGCATCTAGTGAAATTCCCCATGGACCATTAATGCCTTGACCCGTATAGGTGCCCACAATCGCTCCTGAAGAACTAATGGCATAAACCGTGGAGGTCTTACCAGCAGCTACCCAAGCGTTGCCTTGTGAATCCACTGCAACCCCCTTAGGATTGCTCCCGGCCGGAAGGTTGACGGTAAAGACCTTAGCAATATTGCCACCATTGAATTTCAATTTAGACACTGTATCTGACCCGGTATACGTTACCCAGGCTGATCCATCGCCAGCAATAGCCATTCCAAAAGGTTGCACGTTACCATCGCTATAAGTAATGACATTAGCGGAAGATCCTTTGAGATAAGCCACTACAGAATTATTTCCATAACTTGCCATCCAAATATTGTTCGATGGGTCTACCGCAATTCCTTGTACACGCGAGAGTCCATTGGTATAGCCTGTAGCAGGAGCAATCGGCACCCCTTCTGAAGAGAGTTTGGTAACACTTCCACTGACCGGAAGATTGTTGCCCCAGCCAAAATTACCAGACCAAATATTATTTAAAGCATCGATGGCGATGCCAAATCCAGAGCCCAAAATTCCGCCACCAGTAATGGGTGATGTTGGAACTGTTGATACTGTATTGGCGATATTGGTGGTATTGGTTGATCCGATTGATCCAACCGAACCCATGGCAGGTTGACCATTTGGCAAAAGCACCATCAAACAATTAGAAGAATTGGGCGTACCCTGAATCACATTGTTATTAATCCAAGCATAGCCATTGACATCAAATGCGATATTTGCGGGGCCGCCAAAAGGACAATTAGTACTGCCACTATTATTGACCTTGACAGCCATAGTCCAGGCATCGAGCTTTTGCAGGGGATTGGTTGAGCTTGGGCTTTGAGCCGCCGTTAAAGCTGGTGAATACGAAGTTGAAACGCTCGCAAGATTAAAAATACTATTCACATTAGCAGCAGGATTAAGAGCAATGTTGACAATCGCTTGCAGCGTATTAATGGGAAGTGCGCCATTCTGGGCAGGGCTTAAAGCATATAAGTTTGTACACGCATTGGTCACCCCTTGAGTACAGGCAGCCAAAATATTTCCCAAAGAACCTAGCTCACTCCAAGTATTGGTTTGATAGGCATTAGGTGATGCTTGAATCACCGCGGATGCAGCTCCAGATTGTGCTGCCACTAAATTTTCCGCCATGCCCGCAGCAATACTTAAAGGCGTACTAGAGCCTGCAATGGAATAATCACTTTGAAAGAATTGCGCAAACGCATAAGCAGAGGCAATTGTTGTAAGTTCATTGATTCTGACGCTACTCAAGGGCCCACTACCCAAGCTGGCCATCAAGAGAATATTGGGTGATTTTGAAGCAACAGCGTAATACAAAGCTGGAGTACTGGAGGTATTCGAGCTGCTGACGGGAACCTTTGCCGTGAAGTTTCCATTGCCATCAGTACTCGTTTGCGTGATTAATAAAGGCGCGCCCGTTTGAGCTTGATAAATAGAAACCGTTGCCCCAGCGATTGCCACAGGAGGCACATTACCGCCTGAGCTTACCGAGCCATTGATCACAACATTGTTTGGGGAAGAGCTACCGCTGGGGCAAGCACTCAATAAAAAGGAGCTCAGACCAGCAAAGGTGATTAAGCAAAAAAGCTTTAAATTTCTCATAAGTACTTTTTATAGAACAACGCATTAAATATCAAGCGTACTGATGCGCACTTCAGAGTACAGCTCTTTTTTAAGCCGTATTTTTCAATTTATGGCTTACGTACCACTTCTGCAAACTGCACCTGTGCCTGACCTTCTGCCAGCCGTATCTGAAAAACGCCTTCAGAATTGAGCTCTTTTGGACTGCGAATCGCATGCATGGAGGTTTTATCTTCCGTCAAAATCACCGCATATCCCCGCTCTAACGTCCGCTGGGGATTGAGCATTTCTAATTGGGACTGGTAATGGGATTGATTACGCTTCCATGATTCCACCCTTACTACCCATGCTTGCGTGAGCCGTTGCTGCCAGCTGGTAATTTGTTCGCGCATACGGTCTGGATTGGGTAAAGCATGACTTAATCTCAAAGCCAACTGATCTAAAGTTTGCGCCTCGCGCTCTACACGCTGATTGACTCTTTGGAGCATCGCTTGCATGATGGCATCGAGCTCTTGGAGCATTTGATCTCTACGCGGAGCTGCGAGCTCTGCTGCACCAGTAGGCGTGGGTGCGCGTAAATCCGCTACAAAATCAGCAATAGTGACATCGGTCTCATGACCAACACCACTGACTATCGGAATTGGTGATTGTGAAATCGCATAAGCGAGCTTCTCATCATTAAAAGCCCAAAGGTCTTCAATACTGCCCCCGCCACGCACCAGCAAAATCACATCAACCGCATGTTCTTTTTCTGCAGCCTTTAATGCTGAAATAATGCCTGCAGGCGCATCAGGCCCTTGCACTAGTGTTGGATAAATCACAATGGGAATATGGGGCGCTCTTCTGGCAAGCGTACTTAAAACATCTTTTAATGCGGCAGCTTGTGGCGAAGTAACAATCCCAATGGATCGAGGGTGCGTAGGAATCTCCCGCTTACGATCAAGATCAAACAAACCTTCTTTGGCTAACTTAGCCTTGAGCTTTAAAAAGGCTTCATAAAGCCCTCCCATACCCGCACGACGCAATGTTTGGATTGTTAGCTGGATATCGCCCCTAGGGACGTACATTCCTAAATTTGCACTGACTTCTACTAAATCGCCAGACTGAGGCATAAAGCCGACTTGAGAATTGCGGCCCCGAAACATCACGCACCGGATCTGCCCTTCCTCGTCTTTTAGAGAAAAATACCAGTGACCGCTGTCATAAGCCTTGAAATTGGAAATCTCACCACTGACCCAGACAGCGTCAAAGCGTTCCTCTAACGAAGTTGCAATGGCGCGGTTGAGTTCACCAACACTCAGAATTTCCTTTGATATTTCCGACATTTTTTCTCTTAATCTACAAAGCCATAAGGCTTAGAGGGTGATAAATATCCACAGAAGCCTATTTGCCATGGGTTTAATGCCTCTAAGTAAGTAATTACTGACCCAAACTCTCTCACAAATCCTATAAAATGATTATAAGCCATTGATTTATATGGGGTATTTTTTAGTCTAATTTTAGTCTTTTATGGGTAAAAACACCTATCAACACCATCGATTAAGGACTTAGGGAAGCTCTGCCAAAAAGTTTTGCACAGAGTTATCCACAGGCAACCTTTCAGAATCGCGCTTTTAATTGCGCTAAAGTACTAGGCTTATGTACTCAATCTTATTATCAGCTGGCTGGCCTATTTGGCCCCTATTATTTATCTCCATTATTGGTCTTGCCATCGTATTGGAACGGTCTTGGTATTTACGCCAAATCCACATCTTTCCTAAGGGTTGCTTAGAGCTTGCCTTTGGACTGGCCGATCGCACCGCTGCCGGCCAAGTTACACCGCCTTCTGAAATTGCCAGCTTTAGCCAACTCTCTCCTGCAAGCCCTCTTTTTGCCTGTGTTTTGAGAGAAAAAGCCCTTGGAAGTAGCGCAGATAATGCTCTAGAGGAGCTTCAAGCCAACGCACAATCGACCTGGCTCAAATTAGATCGCTATTTAGGTGCCTTAGCCACGATTGCAACGGTTGCCCCTTTATTAGGCTTGTTTGGCACCGTGGTTGGCATGATTGAAATCTTTGGTAGCCAAGGCGCAGTAAACGGTGCATCTGGTAGCCCACAACAATTAGCACACGGCATTTCTGTAGCGCTTTACAACACCGCTTTTGGCTTGCTCATTGCCATTCCAGCTTTAGCGGCATGGCGAGGCCTACGAGCGATGGCTAATCAGCGTCAACGAGAATGCGAAGAATTTACACGTCAGCTCTTTAAAAAACTCTACCCATCAGCATCATGAGCTGGCTAGATAACAGCATTCATCAAAAAAGAAGGTTTTCTTTAGGGGCATCTACAGCATCAGTGGAGCCAGAGATTAATCTCATTCCGTTTATTGACGTACTTTTGGTGGTATTAATTTTCTTGATGATATCCACCACCTTTACCCACTATCAAGAAATCGCCATCACGCTGCCTACTGCCAACGGGAGTGAAAATCCAGCCGATCTTAAGCAAATTCATATTGCAGTCAGTCGCGATGGTCGTTACGCTATTAATGGAAAACTCACTGATCGCTCCCAGCTGCCAAATGCACTCATGCAATTGCAAAGCCAGTTCAGCGGTTCCGAGAAAGAGATCCAAGTCAATATTGATGCTGATGCAAAAGCGCCCCATCAAGCAGTCATGAGTGCTTTAGAAGCTGCGCGCGATGCCAACCTTTCGAATATTGTGTTTAGCAGCCAAACCAAAAAATGAGTTCGACCAAACCTCCAAAATTGAGCCGTCAAGCCCCTAAGTTTTGGGAGCGGCGCGGACCAAGCAGTTTGTTACTTTGGCCGCTCTCCAAAGTATATGGTTTGATTGTTCGCGCTCGCAACCTGATTGCGGATCTGGATCTGGGCAAACAAGAAGCCATGCAAGTACCCATCATCATTGTGGGCAATATCCGCGTGGGAGGAACTGGCAAAACCCCAATTGTGATTGCGCTTGCGCAGTGCTTGGCCCACATGGGCTATAAGCCCGGAATTATTAGCAGGGGCTATGGTGCTGACGCACAATCAGAGCCTTTACAAGTGCATTCTTATTCCAATCCCAGCATTGTTGGCGATGAACCCGTCCTGATAGCAAAGCGCACTCAGGATCATTTTCCGATCTGGGTATTTCCCAAGCGCAATCAAAGTATTCAAGCCCTATTGCAGCATTCACCAACAGTCGATGTGATCATCAGCGACGATGGTTTGCAACACAACAGTATGAAACGCTGGCCTGCGCGAGAAGGTGGTCGTGACATTGAGTTTGTAGTTCGTGATCAGCGTGGCGAAGGTAATGGCTTTCTCTTGCCTGCCGGGCCCTTACGTGAACCTGCTACCCGTGAGCGAGATGCGACTTTAATTACGGGAGCCTGCGCCAAGGGCGTGGTTGATGAGTATTTCTTAGGTCGACGCGCTTTTTCTTTAAGCGGAACCTTGGGCACCCCATATCAACTTCATGCCACTCACAACACAAAGAGTCTTGAAGAGATTGCCAACACCTATTTACCAAATGACATTACCGCTGTCGCCGCAGTTGGGAATCCTCAGCGCTTTTTTGATGATTTACAAAAATTTGGCATTTATGGCAAATGCATTCCGCTACCAGATCACAGTACTTACACAACCCCATTTTTTACCTCTATTACCGCGCAATGCATCCTGATTACAGAAAAGGATGCCGTAAAATGCATGGAGATTACTGACAGTCGCATTTGGGTAGTACCCATGGAGCTTGAAATTCCTGATTCATTGGCGCAGTGGTTGGAATCCATCCTACAAAGACCCGATCCCAAGCGCTACACTTTGTAACACTGCACTTTGTAACGCTACACTTCATTAATACGGAAGAATATGGACAAACGTCTACTCGAAATATTGGTCTGCCCTTTGTGCAAAAGCCCACTACATTTAGATTCTGAAAAGCAGGAGCTGATCTGTAAATTAGATCGCTTGGCTTACCCAATTCGTAACGATATTCCTGTCATGATGGTCGATGAAGCACGTTCACTATCTGCAGAAGAAATTGCCTAAGGCAATATCCAGCAAATGAGCGTTGACACTACGTTGACACCGGATTTTTTGGTAGTTATTCCAGCCAGACTGGGTTCTACACGTTTGCCACGCAAACCTTTGGCAGATATTGGGGGCAAGCCCATGGTGATCCGAGTCGCGGAACGCGCCAAACAATCTCTCGCTCAAAGCGTAGTAGTAGCAACGGATTCACCAGAAATTCAAGCGGTTTGCGATGAGTATCGTATTGAATGTCTGCTGACTAGCTCTGATCACCCTACCGGTACTGATCGCATTGCTGAAGTAGCTCAACAACTCAAACTTCCACCAAGCACCCTGGTCGTGAATGTGCAGGGTGACGAGCCTTTAATTCCACCTGAACTCATTAATCAGGTAGCTCAAGCTTTAGCGGATAACCCATCCTGCTCTATTTCCACTGTCGCCGTACCTATTAGCGACGCTGCTGAAATCCACAATCCTAATGTCGTCAAAGTCGTTCTCAATCGCTTAGGTGAGGCCTTGTACTTCTCCAGGGCTGCTATTCCCTTTGTTCGCGACCCCGATCCCAAGACGAAACAAAACTATCTTCGCCATTTAGGCATTTATGCCTACCGAGCTGAATTTTTACAGGCGTATACCCGTCTTGAACCAGCTCCGCCAGAACAGACCGAGGCTCTAGAGCAGCTTCGCGCCCTCTGGAATGGCTATAAGATAGTTGTACATACCGCCCTGAAAGCCCCACCAGCCGGGGTTGACACTATCGAAGACCTAGAGCGAGTACGGCTAATATTGGGCAATTCTTCGTCAAATTAGAATAAGTCGGTTTCTTGGGGATAATCCTAAGGATCAAGTGTCTAGGATCCCGACAAAATACGGGACAATCAAAGGTCTTCAAAGGGGAAAATAATGCGGTTGATTCTGCTCGGTGCACCAGGTGCTGGCAAAGGAACACAGGCTCAGTTCATTTGCGAAAAATTTGCTATTCCACAAATCTCGACAGGCGATATGTTGCGCGCTGCCGTGAAGGCTGGCACAGAACTTGGCATTGCAGCCAAGAAAATTATGGATGCAGGCGGCCTAGTTTCCGATGACATCATCATTGGTCTTGTTAAAGATCGCCTCACACAACCTGATTGCAGCAAGGGTTATTTGTTTGATGGTTTCCCAAGAACCATTCCTCAAGCGCAAGCCATGAAAGATGCAGGCGTTCCAATCGACTATGTATTAGAAATCGATGTTCCCTTTGATGCCATCATTGATCGTATGGGTGGTCGTCGTGTTCATCCAGCCTCAGGTCGTACCTATCATGTGAAATTCAACCCACCTAAGGTTGAAGGCAAAGATGATGTTACCGGGGAAGATTTAATCCAACGTGATGATGATAAAGAAGAAACTGTTCGCAAACGCTTACAGGTCTACAACGATCAAACCCGTCCATTGGTTGAGTACTACTCAAGCTGGGCAACTCAAAGTGATCCTACCGACAAGGTGAAAGCACCCGCCTATCGCAAGGTAGCTGGTACTGGTAGCGTTGAAGATATTACGACTTCTATTTTTGCTGTATTGAATTAATTTCACTTCAATCCACCAAATAAAGGGCTGCTTTTGCAGCCCTTTCTCATTGCTGGAAAATTGCCAAGCAAATCACATTTAAGCCAAGCCGTCTTTGCACTGGCAATCAATACCAATTTATCGACGATTCAAAAATGGGTTTAGAAGCCATCCTGTAAAGACTTCTCAAGTCTACAGAGGTGAGTTAAAACTTACTTCAACTCTTTAAGCGCACTCTCAAAAGATTCAATATCCGCAAAGCTTCGATAGACTGAAGCAAAACGGATATAGGCAACCTTATCTAGGCGCTTGAGTTCACGCATCACCAATTCCCCGATGCGTTCGCTAGGGATTTCTTTTTCTCCCAGGCTCAATAATTTTTCCTCGATACGACCGATCGATTCATCAACAGAGTCTGAAGAAACAGGGCGTTTACGCAAGGCTAATTTGATCGAGCTGGCTAATTTCTCATGACTGTAATCAACCCGACTACCGTTTTTCTTAACGATTAAAGGTAAGGTTAATTCAACGCGTTCGTAAGTAGTAAATCGTTTGTCACAAGCTGCACAACGGCGGCGGCGGCGAATAGTATCACCCTCGTCCGATACCCGGGTATCCATCACCTGGGTATCGTCGCCATGACAAAAAGGGCAGCGCAAAGAAGTCTTTCTTTACTCTTTACTGGCTCGTTTTCTAGGTATTAACCGTAAACAGGAAAACGTTTTGTAAGCTCAGCTACCTGAGCGCGCACCTTAGCGATATTTTCTGGATCGTTCGGATTGTCTAATATGTCTGCAATGAAATGCGCCACTTGTTTTGCTTCTGCTTCTTTAAAGCCACGAGTAGTCATTGCAGGTGAACCCAAGCGAATACCGCTCGTGACCATAGGTTTTTCTGGATCGTTAGGAATACCGTTTTTATTACAAGTAATGTGAGCCTCGCCCAAAACGCGTTCAGCTTCTTTACCAGTCATCTTTTTGGCGCGTAAATCCACAAGCATCACATGGGATTCAGTACCACCAGAAACAATGCGCAGACCGCGCTCAATCAATGTCTCTGCCAAAGCTTTTGCATTGGCAACCACTTGTTTTTGATAATCCTTAAAGCTTGGCTCTTGCGCCTCTTTAAATGCAGCGGCCTTACCAGCGATCACATGCATTAAAGGGCCACCTTGCAAGCCAGGGAACACAGCGGAATTAATCGCCTTCTCGTGCTCAGCCTTCATCAAAATAATGCCACCGCGAGGACCACGCAAACTCTTATGCGTTGTAGAAGTCACGATGTCGGCATGTGGCACTGGATTTGGATAAACACCAGCAGCGACTAAACCAGCGTAGTGAGCCATATCCACCATAAAAATCGCGCCCACTTCTTTAGCCAATTTACCAATGCGCTCAAAATCAATTTTCTTAGAGTAAGCAGATGCACCGGCAATAATTAATTTTGGCTTGTGCTCACGTGCTAAACGCTCCATCTGCTCGTAATCGATTTCTTCATTCTTATCTAAACCGTAAGCAATCGGGTTAAACCACTTACCGCTCATATTCAGGGCCATACCGTGGGTTAAGTGGCCACCTTCAGCTAAGCTCATACCCATAAAGGTGTCACCTGGCTTTAAGAATGCCAAGAAAACCGCTTGGTTGGCAGAGGCGCCACAATGGGGTTGCACATTCGCTGCCTCAGCTCCAAACAGGGCCTTGACACGTTCAATAGCCAATTGCTCAGCAACGTCCACAAACTCACAACCGCCGTAATAACGCTTGCCAGGATAGCCTTCAGCGTATTTATTCGTTAACTGTGAGCCTTGAGCTTCCATGACTGCTGGTGAGGTGTAGTTCTCAGAAGCAATCAGCTCAATGTGGTCTTCTTGACGACGGTTCTCGTTCTGAATGGCTGCCCACAATTCTGGGTCGGTTTTGGCTAATGTGTTTTGACGATCAAACATGGTGATAATCCCGATGAAGTTGGATTGCTTAAGTAAAATATCCCTACATCATACAAAATCCCTCATGAACCCTACACAAGACCTCTCATTTCTCTCCCTAATTCTCAATGCCAGCCTATTAGTACAGCTCGTTATGCTGTTATTACTGGGGATGTCTATTGCCTCCTGGACCATCATTTTCAAGAAAACCGCCGTTTTGCGGGGTGTCAGGCGCGATACCGAGCGCTTTGAGCGTGATTTTTGGTCTGGTGGCGACCTTAATACTCTTTTAGAAGCAGCTCAGCGCAACAGCCGCAGTGATGCGGTTTTAGAGCATATTTTTGAAGCCGGGATGCAAGAATTCTTAAAAGTTCGCGAAATCGATGCCGCTCGTCGGGCCATGAAGGCCACTTATCAACGAGAAATGGATACTTTGGAGGCAAATTTACCGTTTCTAGCCTCAGTAGGTTCAGTTTCTCCTTATATTGGCCTGTTCGGTACCGTTTGGGGCATCATGCACTCCTTCCGCGGCTTAGCTAACGTTCAGAATGCCACGCTATCGGCCGTAGCCCCGGGCATTGCCGAAGCTCTTGTAGCCACTGCGATTGGTCTTTTTGCAGCGATTCCTGCAGTAGTTGCTTTTAACCGTGCCGCCACAGATGTGGACCGCCTCTCAATTCGTTTTGAGACTTTTATTGAAGAGTTCACCAATATCTTGCAGCGCCAAGCTGCTGGAAAATAAGCATGGCCGGTTCCTCATTAAGAAAATCCTCTAAACGCCGAGTAATGGCCGACATCAATGTCGTCCCTTACATTGATGTGATGTTGGTATTGCTGGTGATCTTTATGGTTACCGCGCCAATGGTTAATCCAGGAGTTGTCAATCTCCCAACAGTGGGGGGCGCCAAGGTTGAACCGTATCCCCCAATCTTCCTCACAATTAATGCGAATGAGAAAATAACCGTTAGTAAGGATGGTGATCCTACTCAAAGTTTGAATAAATTTGAGATAGGCGCTTTCGCACGCGCACAGGCGGAAAAGGCCATTGATCAGCCAATCATGATTGCAGGCGACAGAGATATTAAATATGGGGTTGTAATGGATGTGATGTCCACGCTCAAAGAGAATGGCATCAAACGAATAACCTTGGCAGTTAAGACTCAATAAGAATTGAGTATGAATAGCGCGCAAACCTGGCGCTCGCCCTCCTTACGAGGACGACCCACCAAAAATGAAAGCACAAAGCGTGCCTTTAGCTATTCACTCATCGTTCATTTAGGGCTACTAGCATTTTTGATGAACAGCATCAATTGGAAGTCACAAACACCAGCCGGGATTGAGGTTGAGCTCGTAGATACCCCCATTCAAATCACTACACCCGCACCTGTTATTGCTGAACCCAAAGCACAACTAAAAGAAGAAGCGGCAGATATTGCGATCAAGAAAAAGAAGGTTGAAAAAGAGCCGCCTAAACCTGTCAAAAAAGAAGTTGTAAAAGAAGTGCCTAAACCGGTCAAGCCAACTCCGCCAAAGGAGAAAGAAAAAGAGAAAGAGAAGCCTAAACCGGTAGAAAAAGTAAAGCCTGTTGAGACGCCTAAAAAAGTTGAGAAAGTTGAACCTGCAAAACCAGCAGCTTTAACACCAGCGCAAATTAAAGCCAATGCGGAATCAGATCAGAGACGTGAAGCCAATATTGCCAGCTTGCGGGGTATGGCTGCAAAAGATGGCGGTAGTGGTGGCTCTGTTGGTAGCGGCGTCGGAGGGGGTGGTAATGCACCTCCAGGATGGAGTGATAAAGTCATCAAGAAGGTGCGCGCCAATATCACCTTTAATGCAGATTCCTTTAAAGGCAATAAACAAACCATTGTTCAATTAAAGCTAGCGCCCGACGGTGCGATTTTGACTAAAGTCATGACCTCTAGCAGCGGTGATAATGCATGGGATCAAGCAGTATTAAGCGCCATTGATGCTACGCAAAGTTTGCCAAAGGACGACAATGGTCAATTTCCCACATTAACTCCCGAACTTAAACTCAAACCTAAGTAAATGATTTGACATGATTAATAAAATCGCGTGTTCTTTCGCAAAGTCCCTTTTACTCATTAGTGCAGCAGCCTTAAGTGCAATCAGTTTGCCCAGCTTTGCACAAATGAGTATTGAGATTACCGGGGTAGGTCAATCCCTCTATCCGATCGCAGTGATGCGCTTTCAGGATGAAAATAAATTACCGACCAACATCACCGACATTATTCGTCAAGATTTAGCCCGTAGCGGTTATTTTAAAAACACTGAGAATGGCAACGCTGCAGAAAGCGATAACGGAACACCAAATTACAAATCTTGGGCAGCTCGCGGTGCCGATGCCCTAGTAGTAGGCTCAGTAGTCCAAACGGGTAACAATCAATTTGATGTCCATTACAAATTATTTGATGTTCGCAAAGCACAAGGCTTGGGTGGTTTAAATCTAAATTCCAGCGCAGAAAACTTGCGCTCTGTTGCCCATAAGATCGCCGATGACATCATTTTTAAATTACTAGGTGAACGCGGCATTTTCTCCACGCGACTGTCTTATGTCATTAAAGAAGGTAAACGCTATCGCCTGGTTATTTCTGATGCGGATGGCCAAAATATTCGTAATGCTATGAATAGTGGTGAACCGATTATTTCCCCATCATGGTCGCCAGATGGTAAAAAAGTTGCTTACGTTTCCTTTGAGGATCGCAAACCCGTTATCTATGTGCACGAACTAGCAACAGGTCGCCGCATCTCCCTTTCTAATCAAAAGGGGAATAACAGTGCACCAGCATGGTCGCCAGACGGCAAAAAACTGGCCATTTCTCTTTCTAAGGATGGCAATACCCAAATTTATGGCATTAATGCTGATGGCACAGGTCTACATCGCTTAACCCGTGGCTCAACTATTGATACAGAACCTCAATACTCTGCCGATGGTCGTTATATCTATTTCACCAGCGATCGCGGTGGCAATCCACAGATCTATCGCATGAGCGCTGAAGGTGAGCAAGTTGAAGGTACTAAACGAGTAACCTTCAAACAAGGCTTCGTTACCTCACCGCGCATTTCTCCAGATGGTAAATATTTAGCCTACATTGCTAATGTTGGGGGAGCATTTCGCCTATACATCCTCAATCTAGCAACAGGAGACTCTCAAGCGCTTACGGATGGCTCCAGCGATGAATCTCCTTCTTTTGCGGCCAATGGTAAATATGTCCTTTATTCCACCAAAGTGGGTGGAAAGCGTGTCCTGGCCGCGGTATCGGTGGATGGCAACTCCAAACAGGTCTTAAGCATTCCTGGGTCAGATGTCCGCCAACCATCTTGGGGTCCATTTATGGATTAAAGGTGAAAACCTTTAATCCAACCCTAGGCCAGTCCAGCATCACGCTTTCTTTGCCAAATAGCCACTTTTAAGCCTCTTAGGGGCATAATATTGACCATTGACTCAATTTGCAGGGAAAAAGGAAAGATCATGAAGACTTTAATGACACGCCGTGCAGCAATGTTCGCACTCGTAGGTGCTGGCACAACGATTCTGGCCGCTTGCTCAGGTGTTAAGTTGGACGATGTAAATGGCGATGGTAGCAATGGCGGCAGTGGTGGCAACTTCGGCTCACAGCCATGGAATAATCCTGATAGCCCTCTCTATGATCGCAGTGTGTATTTCGACTTTAATGAATACACAGTCCAAGCCAAATATCAAAAAATGCTTTCTGCTCACGCTAGCTACTTGAAGGCCAATACAAAACAAAAAATCATCATCCAAGGTAATACCGATGAACGCGGTACAGCCGAGTACAACTTAGCTCTTGGCCAACGACGCTCAGATGCGGTACGCAAGTCATTGAACTTAATGGGTGTATCAGATGATCAAATGGAAGCGGTGAGCTTTGGTAAAGAAAAACCTAAAGCGGAAGGCGATAATGAAGCTGCTTGGGCAGAAAACCGCCGTGCCGATATTGTCTACATTACAAACTAAATGATGAAGTCTCAATACTCAGTTAAAAAAACGCTCTCACGAGCGTTTTGTTTAAGTACCGCTCTCATTTGTCTATCAGCCTCTAGTAGCGCATGGGCCTTTTTCTCGGATGATGAAGCGCGTAAAGCGATCCTGGATTTACGCAAATCTTTAGCTACCACTCAACTTGAGTTACAAAATCAAATTGAGAAGCTCAAACAAGAAAATGCGGAAATGCGTGGCAAGATCGAGTCCATCGAAAAACAAAGTGAAGACCTCACTTCTAGCCAAAAAACTTACTATCAAGATCTCGATACACGTCTAGGCAACTTTGAGCCACGCACAGTGACCATTGAAGGCGTAAGTGGCACAGTTCAGCCTGGGGAACAGAAACTCTACGATGAGTCTTTAAAAGCCTTTCAGGCAGGGAATCTTAAAAAGGCCGATGAAGGTTTTTCTGCCTTTGTAAGTAAATATCCCAAGAGCCCCTATTTGCCGCTCGCCCTTTATTGGGACGGGAATACCAAATACGCCAATAAAGATTACGCAGGCTCAATTACACAATTGCAATCTCTGATTCGACGTTACCCAAACCACCCTCGCATTCCCAGTGCGATGTTGACCTTAGGCAACTCTCAATTAGAGAGTGGCAATAAGGCAGCGGCTAAGAAGACCTTTAGCGACATCGTAGCCAAGTATCCCGATACTGATGCAGCTAAAGATGCTCAACAGCTTTTAGCTGCCACCAAATAACTACCTTCTATTTATCCCATGTCTAAGCTTTCTGCAGACTTTCAGAAAATTGCGCCTCGTAAGCCCAACGCACCTGCAGTAATCTTATTTTCGGGTGGCTTAGATTCCACGACTATTCTGGCATTGGCAAAAGACTTGGGGTATGCGCCTTATGTATTGTCAGTTGGATATGGCCAACGCCATTCATCTGAGTTAGCGGCAGCTAAACATCTCGCCAAAAAAATGGGTGTGATTCGCCATGAAGTGGTCAACTTAGATCTCACCCGCTTTGGTGGATCGGCCCTGACAGACTCATCCATCGACGTACCCATCACGCCAGGTAAAGATCACGAAATCCCCGTCACCTATGTGCCTGCACGCAACACCATTTTGCTTTCGCTAGCATTGGGTTGGGCAGAATCATTAGGGGGTTTAGATATCTTTTACGGCGCCAATGCTGTTGATTATTCAGGTTATCCAGATTGTCGCCCTGAATATGTCGCCTCATTTGAAAGCATGGCCAATCTCGCCACCAAAGCCGGGGTTGAGGCCATCAATGATGAAAATCGCTTTAGGGTTCATGCACCCATTATCAGCATGAGCAAGTCGCAGATTATTCAATTAGGCAACACGCTTGGCGTGGATTATGCGCAAACTGTTTCTTGCTATCAAGCCAATGATTTGGGCGAGGCTTGTGGAGAGTGCGAATCTTGCCGCTTAAGACAAGCAGGCTTTGCGCAAGCCAACCTCATTGACCCTACGCGATATCAAAAGAAATAAGCGGCGTAAAGTTTAAGAGCTCTGCGTTTCCAGCATGCGTGCTACATAGCGCGCAATCAAATCTATCTCCAGGTTCACGCTGTCCCCTACCTTTAAATTACCAAGGGTTGTATTTTGTAAAGTGTGAGGAATTAAATTGATATCCACCATACAAGCATTTGGGGTGTCTTCTGTTTTATTAACGGTTAGTGAAACACCATTAATCACAATAGATCCCTTGTAAGCCAGAAAAGGGGCGAGCTCTTTTGGAGCTTCAATACGAAGTAGCCATGAACCATAGGCATCTTTTGAAATCTCAGAAAAATGCATGACTTTACCCACGCCATCCACGTGTCCACTGACCAAATGCCCACCTAAGCGGTCATTTAAACGTAAAGCCTTTTCCAAATTGACTGGGCCAACTGCATCTAGACCCACCGTTTTATTGAGAGACTCTCGAGAAATATCTAAATTAAAGGTATTTCCCACAATATGGGTAGCTGTCATGCAGGCGCCCTGCATGGCAATACTGTCACCCAAGACCACATCATCTAAATATCCTTGGGGTACCTCAACTTGCAAATGCAAACCATCGCCTTTTGCTTGAGCGCTTGTAATTTGACCAACAGCGGTAATGATTCCAGTAAACATAGAGAGGTTGAGATAAAAGTAGAAGTATGAGAATTAAGAGAATTAGGAGAGGTAAGAGGTGAATTATCAGCGTTGTACTAAAAAATAGTTTTTAATGAAGTTCTGACATGTTCTGAGCATATTACTTCTTAAGCAAACGCATACGTACATCTGCTCCCAAAAGATTGAGGTCTATGACGCTCCATTCCTGACGTTCATTAATATCGGCCAATGCTGGCACATTGACCATGCCAAAACCTTCCCCCATAAAAAACGGGGCGTAGTACAGCAAAAGCTCATCGACACATCCCTCTCGGAGTAAAGAGCCATTGAGCTTAAATCCCGCCTCCACATGAATTTCATTCATGTGGCGTTCTTTAGCAAGATATGAAAATAATTTAGGCAAGTCCACTTTGCCATCTGTATTTGCCATAACCACCACCTCGACTCCACGCATCTCCAATGCCTTAGCTTTAGCTTGCTTCTCAGAAGAATCGAGGTTTGCGCAAACAACGATTGCACCTGATTGCTCAAGATGATTGAAAACTTTGGCATCTAATGGTGCCGCCAATTTAGAGTCAACGATGATTTTCCAGGGTTGACGATCAGTGCTGACCTCTCTCACATTGAGTGTAGGATCATCCTCAATCACCGTGCCCACTCCAGCCAAAATGGCGCAAGCTTGTGCGCGCCAATAATGGCCATCCGCTCTAGCAAGGCTTCCTGTAATCCATTGGCTCTGTCCGCTAGGTAAAGCCGTCTTTCCATCTAAGCTGGCAGCAACCTTCATGCGCACCCAAGGCAAGCCTCGAGTCATACGAGAAATAAAACCTGGATTAAGGACCCTCGCTTCAGCTTCTAATAATCCGCAACGCACCTCAATCCCAGCAGCTTTTAAACGCTCAAGGCCTTTACCAGCAACCAATGGATTGGGATCGGACATTGCAGCAATCACCAAAGCAGGCTTTGCTTCAATTAAAGCATCTACACAAGGCGGTGTTCTACCAGTATGCGCACAAGGCTCAAGAGTGACATAAACCGTTGAACCGGCAATATCAAAACCTTGTTTTCTGGCATCGGCCAGCGCTTGAATTTCAGCATGAGCTCCACCAACCTTTTGGGTATGGCCTCGTCCAATCATCTGCCCATCCTTGACGATCACACATCCCACTCGCGGATTGGGATTGGATAAATAAAGGGCTTTTTCTGCCTCGGCTAAAGCCTGGCTCATGAATTCATGGTCAATTGCGCTATACATGGGTCTATTAAAACCGATTGCGCACAACCCTACAAAAATATGGTTTTTATTTGTTTTTTAATCCATCCTAATAACAACGTCTTAAATCGTTGTGCGGATTGCATATTCTCCAGCGTCCTCCACTTCCCAAAATTAATTGGCGTTCTAAGTGAGGCATATGGTGATGCCCCAAAATTAAACGGTTAGCTACAAAGCCGCCATGGTCGGTTTTAGCCGCTCCAGCAGCATTAAAGATGATGCCTTTTTGACCAGAATGGGAATCTATAAATTGTTTACCCTCATCCTTAAAGTAAACGGGGTAAACAGGCCTCTGAGCAAACCATATCCTTGAATATTGGTTACCGCCTCGTACACTCCAACCCTCATTCCAGTCGTTGGCTTTGATTGGGCTAATACGGGTCATTTCACCTAAAACTAAGGCTTGTTGCCGAGCAAAGTGCGCATGCGCAATAAAGCGTCGTGCAATCGTTTCGAGTTCACGAGTCGCAATTTGCTGATTCAATAATGGTATTGATGCTACAGCCATGATGGCCAAGATTGAAATAACCGTCATTAACTCGATGAGACTGGCGCCCTGCTCTGCCTCAAGGGCACGATTCATTCTGTTACTCAAATACTTGACGCCAATTTAAGCGCGTAGCAGTACCACTATCGCCATCTAAAGCGACTAATACTTCTAACTGCGGTTTTTGTTTCGTTGAAAGTAACCAGAGATTTTTTCCCACAAATTTTATATAACAAGGATTATTTTCTAAGACTGCAATATTTGATAAATATTGTTCACATTCAGAGAGCGCTTTCTCAGCATTGATAAATTCCTTTTGTGACTCCAACAAGGTATGGACACTGATCATTTCAAGCGCAGTCATTCTCTCTAAATAAGCGATGAGAGAAGAACATAAAACCAGAACGGATAAAACCCAAGCAATAATCACAGCAGATTTCGGGTAGCGAAAGTGCGCTCAAACTCTTGCTCAAGCAAATGTCCATCAGCCATTCTTAACTTCACCCTGAGTATGCGTTGTAAGCCTGAAACGACTGGAAGCTCTTGTACGGATAAGTGTTGCACTCCATCCATCAGGGGGATATTTTGTAAGCGCCCATGACGATCAAGCGATTGGCAAATCAATGACCCCCGATCAATCTTCGATCCCTTTTGGGCAAAAGCTTGTCGACCCACCAAGAAACCTTGATAGGCCAAATGATTTTCAGTGCGCTCTATCGTTAAGGTATTTCCAAGGCAATCCAAATCTATTCCATCAGAAAGTTCATGCCTAACAAAAATGGAATCTGAACCGTGCAAGCCCTGACCTTTCAATATCTCGATCCAGTCGCTAACTTTCTTACTTTCTTTTTTCTTACCTTCTTCTTTCTTACCTTCTTTAATGCGTTCGGCAATGCCTTCAGAATACGTTTCGCTATTTTGATAACCCGCCATTCGAATAGCGCGCCCAATTAACTCCAAAGCACGATCAGCCTCTACAGAGAGCGCTTGAACCTTCTCATATTCCAATTGCTTAGCGATGATCGCTGAGCTAGTTTTCAATATGGGACTTACCAAAATCAGGCCCAGAGCGAGGCCTACCTGACACTCCAATAAGTTCATTAGCTACCCCCACTGATCGTATGTGATCGATTTCAGCCTGATCCCACTCTTTTCTGATTTGCACTCTTTTATCTTGGAGCTGACCCCAGCGTATAACCAAAGAATGGTAGGAAGTGATTGCCGTCATCAAACTGGTTGTAATCAGCCCCATCGCGATGAGCACTTCTAGCAAGATAAATCCCTCAGACCCCATTTCACCGCACTTATGTTTTTTACTCATCTTAGGCATAAGCCATTTTCCAGAGGTTTAAAGAGGCGCTAAAGGTCTTTATTCCTCGACTTTTGTCAGAAAGGGTGGGCATTGGGTCAAAAGATGGCACAGTAACCACGCTAGACCCCTCCTGAGCTTAAAATAGTGGGCTATGCCAAATAAACTCGCTTCTACCGAAGAAATCGTTGCAGAAATGCGCGCAGGCAGGATGGTCATCCTGGTTGATGAAGAAGATCGTGAAAATGAAGGTGATTTAGTGCTCGCCGCTGACCATGTCAGCGCTGAAGCAGTCAATTTTATGGCCAAATACGGTCGCGGCTTAATTTGCCTCACCCTTACCCGTGAACGCTGCCAACAACTCAATCTCCCTTTAATGGTCAGAGATAACGGCACTTCAATGGGCACCAACTTTACGGTCTCGATAGAAGCAGCTAGTGGAGTAACTACTGGCATCTCTGCTGCAGATCGTGCTCACACCATTAAAGCAGCGGTAGCCCCGCACGCAAAGCCTCATGATCTAGTGCAGCCAGGACACATCTTTCCTTTAATGGCTCAACCAGGTGGCGTATTGATCCGCTCTGGTCATACCGAGGCTGGATGTGATTTAGCTGCTATGGCGGGGTGTTCACCAACTGCCGTGATTTGCGAAATCATGAAAGACGATGGCAGCATGGCCCGTTTACCGGACTTGCTTGAATTTGCAAAAACCCATCAATTAAAGATTGGCAGCATTGCTGATCTCATTCAATACCGCAGCCAACATGAAAGCATCGTGGTGCGCGAAGGTAAACGCGAATTCATTACTCCTTGGGGGAAATTTCAAGGAATGATTTACCGCGATACCCCAAGCTCTTGTATCCACATTGCCTTGGTACATGGGAAACCTTCAGAAATAGAAGAGACCGTAGTCAGAGTCCATGAACCAGTAACGGTATTAGACTTCTTGGATGCCCATGAGAGCACCCACTCTTGGCCGCTTGCTCAAGCCTTACAAAAAATCGCCGCTTCACCCGCTGGGGTCGCGGTATTACTGAATGCCTCTGGTGTTGCCGCCCCAAGCGATACTGATTGGTTAGCCCAATTTAATAAGCTCAATAACACCGGCCCCGATACTACAACCGAGCCATTGGCACGTAAGACCGATTTTCGAAGTTATGGCATCGGCGCGCAAATTCTCAAAGATATCGGCGTTGGGAAAATGCGCCTCTTGGCAAATCCAAGCCCTGTCCCAAGCTTGTCAGGCTACAAATTAGAGGTAACGGGCTATGAACCCTTTACCCCACTTAACAAACTCAAACCCTAACCATGACTACATCAAATCACAATGACTATGTGGGCGTTTTGGAAGCCGATCTTAACGGCCAAGACCTCCGAATTGGCATCGTCCAGGCTCGCTTTAATGAAGACCACTGTGTTGCTTTAAGCAAAGCTTGCATCGAGGAACTCATCGCCTTAGGCGTAGCGCAACAAGATATCAAACTGGTCACCGTTCCCGGTGCTCTCGAGATTCCTTTTGCCTTACAAAAACTAGTAGAGACTGGCGAATTTGATGGATTAGTAGCTTTAGGAGCAGTCATTCGTGGTGAAACCTATCACTTTGAATTGGTCTCGAACGAATCCGCCTCTGGCATTACGCGTATCTCCATTGAATCAGGACTACCTATTGCTAATGGCGTACTTACTTGTGAAACTGACGAACAAGCTCAAGTGCGCGTAAACGTTAAAGGCGCAGACTGCGCAAAAGCCGTCGTTGAAATGGCGAACTTAGCTCTAGCACTCACTCCCGATATTGATATCGAAATTCATCCAACAGAAGAATAAAGAATTCCATGTCCAAGAATAGTACAAGCCCTTTAAATCCCGAAGCCAGTAAAGATGGAAAACCAGCAGCACCTAAACGTGCCCTGACTCCCCGTCGTCGCGCTCGTGAATACGCCCTTCAAGGGGTCTATCAAAGTCTCGTGATGCGCCGTGCTGGCAGCATCCCTAGTGCTGCAGCTATCGCCAAACAATTGGGTGAAGATCCAGGATTTCGTCGTTGCCAATTAGATCTTTTTCAAGGCATCTTTAATGGTGTTCTAGAGCATACTGATGAGCTTGAAGGAATTATCACGCCCGCTTTAGATCGTCCCATTAATGAGCTTTCACCCGTTGAGCATGCCGCATTATTGATTGGCGCCTACGAACTGGCCATCGACCTTTCGGTACCTTATAAAGTAGCTATTAATGAGGCTGTGGAACTGGCAAAAACCTTTGGCGGCACTGATGGCCATAAGTACGTTAATGGCGTGCTCGACCTTTTAGCTCAACAGCTACGTAGTACAGAGATTCAGGCTGGATAAGTTAAAACTTCATTTCTTACAAAACTAAACCCTCATTAACCCCTCGCTCCTTACGGAACCAGGGGTTTTTTCTTGTCTTCATCAGCCGTCAATATGCCATGATGCATAAGAAGATTTTGAGGGATAAAATCTTCCGATACACCACCACATGAGCAAAGCATGCAAATGATTGATATTCGTCAGCAATTCAAAGACCCCAGTCTTTTTAAGGAAGAGGCCTTTATCAACGGCAATTGGGTTACAGCAGCCTCAGGTGAAAAATTCACAGTAAATAACCCGGCAACCAATGAGATTATTGCTAGCGTTGTTAATCTTGGTGCAAGCGAGGCTGAGCAAGCTATTGCCGCTGCAGCTGCAGCGCTTCCAGCTTGGAGTGCCAAAACTGGTAAAGAGCGCTCAGCCATCATGCGCAAATGGTTTGATCTCATTATTGCCAACACTCAAGACCTTGCCCTCTTAATGACTTTAGAACAAGGCAAACCTTTAGTCGAATCTATTGGCGAAGTGGCCTACGGCGCTTCTTTTGTAGAGTGGTTTGCCGAAGAAGCGAAACGGGTAGCTGGGATTGTTCCGGCAACTACCTGGAGCGATAAACGCCTCATGGTATTAAAACAGCCGATTGGAGTATGCGTTGCAATTACCCCTTGGAACTTTCCGATTGCGATGATCACACGCAAAATTGCGCCCGCAATGGCTGCAGGTTGCACGATCGTCATTAAGCCTGCAGAACTCACCCCTTTATCAGCCCTAGCCCTAGCCGAACTTGCTGTGCGTGCTGGCATTCCCAATGGTGTTATCAATATATTGACTGCGGATGCCGAGCAATCGATTGCCATCGGTAAAACTTTGTGCGCATCACCAACGGTGCGCCACCTCTCCTTTACAGGATCAACTGAAGTGGGTCGCATTCTCATGAGTCAATGCGCCCCTACGGTTAAGAAGTTGGCCTTAGAACTAGGAGGGCATGCTCCTTTTATCGTTTTTGAAGATGCTGATATTGATGCTGCAGTTGCGGGAGCGATTGCATCGAAGTATCGTAACTCCGGCCAAACCTGTGTTTGCGCAAATCGCTTTTATATCCACAAAAAGGTTCATGACCTCTTTGTCGAAAAATTTGCCAAAGCGATTGAATCCATTAAAGTGGGAAACGGCTTGGAGGCTGGCGTTACCCAAGGCCCATTAATAGAAGCGGCGGCCCTGGAAAAAGTAGAAAGACATGTTGCTGACGCCCTCAGTAAGGGCGCCAAATTAGTAGCAGGTGGTAAGCGCTCTGCATTGGGCGGAACTTTTTATGAGCCCACTATTCTGGCTAATGTCACTAGCGACATGCTCATTACTTATGAGGAGACTTTTGGCCCAGTAGCTCCAATCATTCCCTTTGATGATGATCAAGAGGCTATTAAGCTGGCGAACAGCAGTCAGTTTGGCTTAGCTTCGTATTTCTATAGTCGCGATATTGGACGCATTTGGAAAGTTGCCGAAAGTTTAGAATACGGCATTGTAGGCGTCAACTCTGGAATCATTTCTAATGAGGTTGGCCCCTTTGGAGGCATCAAACAATCTGGCATGGGACGCGAAGGTAGCGTCTTTGGAATGGATGAATACCTCGAGATGAAATACGTTTGTATTGGACTTTAAAGTCCGTATTTGTCTTTCTTAGAGTTTTTTATAAACTAAATCCCAAACACCGTGACCAAGTTTTAAACCGCGATTTTCAAATTTCGTAATCGGTCTATACGCAGGACGCTCAGCGTAGCCTGGTTGCGGGAAATTTAACTGATCAAGCGTCGGTTTAAATTCTTTTGAAATCTCATCACCCTTTGCAGTATCAGCAGACGTAAAAGTTTCAATCTGCGCCTCAGTGCTTGCGGTATTTTGAAGCGAGGCCTCAGCATTTAAAACTAAGAGCATTTGCTCGGCATAATTATGCCAATCAGTAGCTAAATGCAGGTATGCACCCGGCCTCAACCTAGACACCAGAAGCTTAACGAATTCCGCCTGAATTAAGCGACGCTTATGATGGCGTTTCTTATGCCAAGGATCGGCAAAGTAAATATGAATACCATCTAAAGAATTGGGCGCAATCATTTTTTCTAAAACTTCTACCGCATCGTGGCGAATCAATCTTAAATTCGTGATGCTTTGCTCGCCAATCAATTTGAGGAGCGCGCCCACACCAGGTGGATGCACTTCAATCGCCAGAAAATCATCCTCTGGCCGCAAGGCAGCAATCTTAGCAGTGGTCTCACCCATACCAAAACCAATTTCTAAAATCTTAGGATGGTCCGATCCATTAAAGGCTTCTTGCAAATTTAGCTGTGTTTCTTGAAAGGGTAATAAGAACTGCGGGCCCAACTCTTCAATTGCACGTTGCTGCCCAGCAGTGGTTCTACCAGCCCTCAAGACAAAAGAGCGAATGCGGTCAGTTCTCATTAGATTCAGTTGTGTATTCAATGGTTATAAAAACTTATTTCCTTGGGGCGACATACCAACCAGCCGAATAGTATGCATACACCAATTCACCCAAAATAATGGACAAGGATGTCATAAATGACATCAAACCAAGAACAAAAGTCCAAATAACAAAACTGGTTTGCAAAGAGCGTACCGCTCCAGCTTGAAAGAAAAAGAGCTCTAAAACTGTTAAAGAAATAAATATGCCGCTAAGGACATCAAAGAAGATGGCGACTGTACATAAACGCCCCCGCCTTTTAGCTTCGGTAGCCTCAATTTGCATCCGATTTAAGGTCGGCTCATCAGTAATGTGGCCATCTTGAATTTTCTGCAAAATAGAGCGCATCCGATCAACTGAACGAGCAAGGCGAGTCGATATGGCGTTAAGCAGGGTAGCGACCGCAGTCAATAAAAATACCGGGGCTAAAGCCAACTGAATATTGTTGGTAATTGCATCAATTGAAGCATCCATCATCTATTTCTCAATCTATTGAGGACAAGTTAAATTCTGATTTTGAATTAATGTGACCAAGCCACTAGACCACTATACGCACTGAACAAAACCAGCAAACCAAAGACGATTCGGTACCACGCAAAAGGAACAAAATTGTGGCGCGCGACATAATGGAGCAACCAGCGTACACAAATAAAGGCAGAAATAAAAGCAGCGATAAAGCCGATCAAAATTGCTATGCCAAACTCCCCCGAAAAGGAAACAGGAGACTTCCATAGCTTAAGGAGCTCATAAGCTGTTGCCCCACCAATGACAGGTATCGCCAAAAAGAAGGAAAATTCAGTTGCAACAGCGCGAGGCAGACCAAACAACATACCCCCAATGATCGTAGCTCCGGAACGAGATGTGCCAGGAATCAAGGCTGCGCATTGAGCTATCCCCACTTTGAGTGCATCAAGATAGGTCAACTCATCTACCGTGTGGATATTTCTTTCTGATGGACTTAAGTGCTGCTGGCGTCGTTCAGCCCAAAAAATAACAAGGGCACCTACGATAAAAGCGGTAGCGACTGGAATCGGTGCAAATAAGACAGCCTTGATGGATTTGCTAAATACAAAACCTAATCCCATCGCTGGAATCGAAGCGATGATAAGGTTCAGAACAAAACGTCGAGAAATAGCACTAGTCGTCAAGGTTGAGGCTACTTTAAGGAGCTTTTCACGAAACTCCCAGCAAACCGCCAAAATTGCGCCGAACTGAATAATGACTTCAAAGGCTTTGCCCTTGTCATCATTAAAATTGAGCAAATCTCCCACCAAAATCAGGTGGCCTGTACTGGAGATCGGCAGAAACTCTGTTAAGCCCTCTACCACCCCAAGAATGACAGCTTTAATGATCAAAATAATATCCATGGAGTGAATTTTATAGGCAGAACTGAAGATCAAGGAGAATTGAGAAAATTACCCACAAATAGGCAGTTTGCGCAATTTGGCCTTAAACTTCATGCCACATAGAAAAGTATCCGATTTAGATGACCCCAGTGCGCCTTCGCCTCTCCCAGCTAACTACCTTTGGTTTAATCCTGAGTCAGGCGCTCGCCATCAATACTGTGACCTTGGATGTTTTTGCACAAAGCGCCAGTGGCGCACCCCCCTCACTGCCAACGCCACTGAACGCTCAGTCCCTCATTGGTCTTGATAAGCCGCCACAGCTGATTGATCCCGCTAAATTAGCAGTACCCAATACTGCAACGCCTTCTTATTTAAATAACAATAAAGATGCTGGACGAAATCAAGGTCAATTAAGCGATTTGATACAGCTTTATCAGGATGCTGCATTTAGCGATCCCGTTCTAAATGCAGCTCGCTTTAACTATCAAGCTAGTAAAGAGCTCTTTTGGCAAGGCTTATCCCTACTACTCCCGCAGGCCAACGCAACACCTGGCGGAACCCGCTACTATCAGCATGGCGTAGGTAGTACTGTAGTAGCTGCAGGATCAGGCAATTCAAGGGTTTTTGATCAGAAAAACTATACGGTTACCTTAACCCAGCCGGTGTTTAACATCGCTGCCTTAGAGGCCTTTAAGCAAGGCGACTTAAACACCAAAATTGCTGATATGAATTTCTTTCAGGCACAGCAAGATTTGATTCTACGAGTATCTCAAGCTTACTTTGATGCGCTTACCAGCCAAGATAACGTAGCCCTGTATCGCAATAAGAAAACCCTCATCAAGCAACAACTTGATATCGCTCAGGCAAAGTTTGATGCCGGCTTAGCAACCATTGTGGATGTGAATACCGCCCAAGCAAGCTATGATTTAACTAGCTCCCAAGAGGTCATTGCACAAGCAGATCTTGTGGTTAAAAAGGGAGTTTTAGAACAATTAGTCGGTCACCCAGTTGGGCCTCTAAAACCCCTGGTCAAAGAAGCAAAAATTGATGGGGTACTCAAAGATCCGCGTAGCAAAAGCAAGGATAGCAAAGGCTACCCTATTGCTGACAGCGTAAATCCGCAATTACCTCCTGGGCAAACATTAGAGGATTGGGTTAACCAAACTGAGGCAGCGAACTTTAAAGTGCTTGCGGGCCAACTCACGGTTAACTTAGCCGAGAGCACTTATCGTGCCTCACAGGCTTTAAATTACCCATCAATAAATTTGGTTGGGACTAGTGGGTACAACACTTCTAACGGTACCCCCAATAGCTATCAGCCCTCCCAAACCAATGTATACAACAATACCTTGGGCTTGCAAATGACCATACCGCTTGTGTCGGGTGGTTTTAATAGCTCAGTCATTCGACAAAATGCTGCGTTGCTTGATGCAGCCAAAGCGAACTATGACAATGCTCGCCGAACTGCCGCACAAAATACGCGCGCGGCTTTTACCGGGTTTTATGGTGGGCTTGCCAGCGTCAAAGCCTATGAAGCCGCTGAGCGCTCCTCCGAGTCTGCTGTGGAATCTAGCAAGCTGGGATTCCAGGTGGGTACTTTGATTAATATTGATGTATTGATCGCGGTAGACACCTTATTTACTACTCGTTCACAATTGCAGCAAGCACGTTACAACACCGTTCTCAATGCCCTCAGACTGAAAGCTAGCGCCTCGAATTTGTCTGACGAGGACTTACTGGCCATTAACGCTTTATTACGCTAGATCTGAACGCCTGATTTATTTAGCAAAGATAGCGAAGCACTCATCACCTGGCTTGAACTTGGAGGTGCTTGCATATCCCCCAAATTACAAATATTTTCCGACCAATATCCTTCGGTTTTCCAAAGAGGGGAATCGCAATAAATCTCCACTGTTGGCCTACCCAAGACGGCAGCTAAATGTGTCAATCCAGTGTCGACACCAACCGTTAGGGCAGCGCCAGCAATCATGGAGAATGCCTCTTCTATTGAGAATGCCCGAGGCACCAGCGAGCCCGGAATCTGCGCTGCAAGTTCAACACTCACCGCCTTCTCTGCGGCATTACCCCAGGGCAACACTATCTGAAAGCCACGACTGGAAATTTCTTGTCCAAGAGCAATCCAATTCGCGCTAGACCAGCGTTTCGCCTCCCTAGCCGTTGAATGAAAGCATAAGACATAGGGCTTATGCAAATCTTCAAGTGAGCTTACTGAAATACCATTTACAAAAGATGCAGGATAAAACTGAGGAACTTGCTCACGACTCAATGGACCCCAATCTAGAGCGGATGACATCACCTCGCGTGAGCGATCTACCGCATGACATTGAGTTGGCACCTGTACGGATTGATTGTAAAAATAGCGGGCTATAGGCTCGTAGCCTGAATACTCCGTTGCATTAGCCAAGCCCGCAACTATGGCATGAGGACTTTTTTTTGCCAATGCACAAACTAAGGCAGATTTTAATAAACCCTGGGTTTCGATAACAACATCGTAAGCACTTTGGCGAAGGAGCTTTCTAAAAGCAAAAAACTGCTTCCAGGTCTGAACACTAAATAAGTCTTTTTTCCAACGGCGAAGGCCAAAGGGAATGATGCGATCGATACCCCTAAATCCCTCTTTAGAAAGTAAAGGTTTGAGCAGATGAACATAACCTTCCTCGACTACCCAATCTATTTGCGCATTTGGTAAGCGCTCACGCAAATCCCACACAATTGGCAAATTATGCAAAACGTCCCCCAAGGAGGAAAGTTTGACCAATAAGATTTTGGGGTGGTGGGCAGATAAGTTGCTCATATGAGCATTATCTTATCTTTTAGAAAACCTCTAAAACTTTGGAGCCATGTCCCACGATAAGCCAGCAGCATCCTTGGCATTCATATTAGGCAAAACGCCAGACGGTAATGGCCACTGTATGCCAACGACAGAATCGTTCCAAGCTAAGCATGCCTCACTTTGCGGATGATAGTAGTCCGTGGTCTTGTATAGGAACTCGGCAGTTTCTGATAGAACCAAAAATCCATGCGCTAAGCCCGCGGGAATCCAGAGTTGACGATGATTTTGAGCGCTTAGCTCAACACCAGCCCACTTGCCATAAGTTGGCGAATCTTTTCTGATATCTACAGCCACATCAAAAACACTACCAGCCACCACACGGACCAACTTACCTTGGGTTTGCTCTAACTGATAATGCAAACCACGCAAAGTCCATTGACGAGAAAATGAATGGTTGTCTTGTACAAATTGGACATTCAAGCCGGTTGCATCTGCAAAATCTTGCGCATTGAAGGACTCAGTGAACCAGCCTCGCTCATCACCAAAGACCTTAGGCTCAACCACATATACATCATGAATTGCTGTTGAGGTAAGCTGAAGTTTTGGATGCGATAAATTGGCTGGCATTAACCCACCTTCTTAGGAGAGAGAGCAATAGGTTGAGCAGAGGTATTGAGCTCATTGAGAATTTTACTCAAATACTGACCATAACTATTTTTACTTAATTGCGCAGCTACCTTCTGCACAGTCTCAGCATTAATCCAACCCTGGCGATAAGCAATTTCCTCTGGGCAAGCAACCATTAAACCCTGGCGCTTTTGCAGTGTCGCGATAAACCCTGCAGCATCCAATAGTGAATCATGGGTACCTGTATCAAGCCATGCGAATCCACGACCCATGATCTCCACGCTGAGTTCATTATTTTCTAGATATACCCGATTTACATCAGTAATCTCAAGCTCACCACGTGCACTAGGCTTAATAGATGAGGCAATGTCACAAACTTGATTATCATAAAAATATAAGCCCGTTACCGCATAGTTGCTTCTGGGCTTAAGGGGTTTTTCTTCAATTGAAAGTGCCTTGTAGTCTTTATCAAATTCCACTACGCCATAACGCTCTGGGTCGTTGACGTGGTAAGCAAATACTGAAGCACCTACCATTCTTTCATGCGCGCTATTTAATTGATCCACTAGCTCATGGCCATAAAAAATATTGTCACCAAGTACTAAGGCGCTTGGATTATTGCCGACGAAATTTTTACCAAGAGTAAAAGCCTGTGCCAAACCATCTGGAGAAGGTTGCACGCAATATTCAATGTTAAGACCCCATTGAGAACCATCGCCCAAGAGCTCGGCAAAACGTGGGGTATCGTGTGGCGTAGAGATCAGCAAAATATCGCGAATACCAGCGAGCATTAAGGTAGTTAATGGGTAGTAGACCATTGGCTTGTCATATACCGGCATCAGCTGCTTAGAAACTGCTTGAGTCACGGGATATAAACGGGTTCCAGACCCGCCTGCCAAAATAATACCTTTACGATTTACCGTCATTGCAAACTCACCTTATGTCACCGCAATCAAAAGCCATATGCGGAAAGAATTAAATTAAACCCTCTGCAGCCAATTTAGCCACATACTCCTGGACCATTACATCCCATGCAGGAAAGATTGGGGTATCTGTTGCTTCATTATAAGAGCTATAACCATCAGCCAACTGCTTAGCCAATACACTCTTTAATTTAGATGTTTCCATGCGTGAGTTCATCGGCCTAGGGGCAGGCAAAGGATACTCAACAGCTAAAATTGGTTTAATTGCCAAGGGGCTTGCTTTTAAAGCAACGCCCGCATCAAGAGCGCTTTGTACAGCTAAACAGGCTAAACCATGCCAAGTGGTCTGACCATCGGGAACGGCGTGATAAATGCCCGATGGGAACACATTTAATTTATGGTGGCTACTGAATGCCAGACTCAAGCTCACTCTTGCAAGCCAATCAGCGCTCGTGGGAACGCCATGTTGATCATGAATAATTTTGAGCTCTTCACGATCTTTAGCCAAGCGTAAAATCGTCCGAATAAAATTTCCGCCATCACCATAAACCCAGCTTGTGCGAAAAATAGCATATTGCCCACTCGTAGATTTCTCAAAAGCTTTTGCAATGGCTTCTTCGCCGGCCGCTTTACTTTTTCCGTAAATGCCTAAAGGGTTACGTAGGTCATCTTCAACATAAGAGCCACACTTACTGCCATCAAAAACATAGTCAGTTGAATAATGCAAAAAGGTGGCACCATGTTTTACGGCGAACTGAGCCATCACCTCAGGCGCTCTGGCATTTACCGCATAAGCAAGGTCAATTTCAGATTCCGCTTTGTCGACCGCCGTGTAAGCAGACGCATTGATGATTAAATCTGGTTGAAAATTATCCAGGACATGAGTAATAGCAGCCGCATCACTTAAGTCGCATTCAGCTCGACCAGCATAGAAAATACTCAAGTCATCGCAAGATGAGGCGGAGAGGATGCCATCAAATAAGCCTCGAAAGGCTTTACCTAGTTGACCATCTTTTCCAAAAACGATTATTTTCATCGGGATTATTGATAGATTTATTAAAGGATTAGTTGTATTGCTTTTGCAACCAGTCACGATAAGAGCCGCTCACAACACCATCTATCCATACTGGGTTATCCAAATACCATTGCACCGTCTTACGAATACCAGTATCAAATGTTTCTGCAGGACGCCATCCAAGCTCGCGCTCCACCTTGCTCGCATCAATCGCATAACGGCGATCATGGCCAGGACGATCTTTGACGTAAGTAATTTGATCAACATACGGCTTACCATCTGCCCGGGGTTTTAACTCATCCAAAATACTACAGATAGTTTTGACCACCTCAAGGTTAGCCTTTTCATTCCAGCCGCCAATGTTATAAGTCTCTCCCAACCTGCCCTTAGCCAGCACTTCACGAATGGCGGAGCAATGATCGCCTACATACAACCAATCCCGGACCTGCTGTCCATCGCCATAGATAGGCAAAGGCTTGCTATTAAGCGCATTGAGAATCACCAAGGGAATCAACTTTTCAGGAAAATGGTAAGGACCATAATTATTGGAGCAATTGGTGGTAACTACTGGGAAGCCATAGGTATGGAACCAAGCTCTGACCAAATGGTCTGAGGCCGCCTTGGATGCAGAGTAAGGGCTATTTGGCTCGTAAGGGTGAGTTTCGGTAAATGCGGGGTCGGTTGCAGAAAGCGAACCATAAACCTCATCAGTCGAGACATGATGAAAACGAAATTGCTCTTTCTCGTTACCTTCAAGCGCATTCCAATACTCACGCGCGCACTCAAGTAAATTAAAGGTTCCAACAATATTAGTTTGAACAAATTCGGATGGTCCATGAATAGATCTATCTACATGACTTTCGGCAGCGAAGTTCACAATAGCGCGGGGACGGTACTCTTTCAGTAGCTTTGCTACCAAGTCTTTATCGCCAATATCACCATGCACAAACACATGACGAGAATCATTCTTGAGCGATTCCAGAGTCGCTAGATTACCAGCGTAAGTTAACTTATCAAGATTGATAATCCCCTCGGCATCTGGATTGGCCAACCAATCCAACACGAAATTTCCACCAATAAATCCTGCGCCACCTGTTACTAAAATCATCATCTAACCCTAATTCTATTTAGTTAATTTTTTCTTTAACGCTTAATACTTTGCCTTTTAAATCCTTCATGCCTATTGTAGATGCGGCAGCAAAAGTTATGAAAAATATCAGTATTTCAAAGTTATGCTTGTAGCAAATCTCCGCTACCAGTCCAAAAGGAAGAATGCCTATCGCAAGCCACGCGCCCATCAACCCAAATTGACCACCTTTTTTTAAACCCAAAAAAATGATTGAAATAATTGCTGAGAGAAGCAATGCTAGGCCCGGTAAACCAAAGGCTAAAGCAAAATCGATCCAACCACTGTGTGTTTGACTCTCTAATTGCTGATCAATCTTTGCCAGATTAAGCAGACCAACAAATGAACGATTAATGGAGCCATAACCCATGGGGTAAGATTTGATGAGTCTCACTCCTGCGGTAGCCCAAGACATTCGCTCATACACATTCCCAGAAACCATCACACCTGAACTATTCATTGGAAAAACAATAGGGTTATTTTTTCTCCAATATGAATGCTCATCAATTCTGGATGAAATCTCAATATCCTCTACAAAATTACTCCAGCCCTGAGAGGCGAATAATCTATTAATCTGCCACCCACCGGCTAGCAGGGCAACAATTAGAAACAGCGGCAACACAATTTTTAGCGCAATCCTAGACTGATGAATCATTGAGTGCACTAGGTAAACGATTGCTAATAAGACACTCAAACCCACACCAATAGCCAAACCATTCTTGGTAATACTAACAATATCGGCGACGAGGGCAACACCAATACCAAGAAGCCACCAAGCAATCATTTTGGATTTTTGTTTTGAAGATGGCGACAACATCAAGTACATCAGATTAGCGCAAGCAATTGAAATCGAAATCACCCCGAAAAAAGCAGCCTCAATTTTTTTAAATACAAACAGCGTTACAAAATCAATAAATTTAATGAAATAACCAAAATGAATACACAAATATAGGTAGGCAACAATGCTAATGGCGGAGACAATAAAGAGAGCGGTAAAGAAATATTTCTGAAATTCTGGCTCTCGCCTCAAAACAATACTTAACGCTGTCGCAATCACAGCACCCACTAAAGCCCTCGCCCAAAGCGACCTCACTTCACTTAACTCCAAATCAAAATTCAAAGAAAAAAAAGTGAGGTGCACTATTACCCAAAAAAACAGCAAGAGTAGCAATAAGATGGGAAGAAGCTGAACAATATGCCTTCCTGAAAAAAATCGACTTTTGATAATCACAGGAACTGCCGCAATACCACCAATACCCAATAAGAGGTGCCTAAAGGCAATCGTATTGGGTAAAACCCAAATAGTTAAAAGACCGATAACTGAAACCAAGCACGCTATAGAGCAATAGCGCATTGTTTTATCTTGAGTGAGAAGAAGATTCACAATTTTAAAGATTTTGCTTATTTTCCAGATAAAAAAGTTCATAAGGATATTGCTTCTCATCCTCTAGAATTTGACTGACTTTTTTATCAAACATTCCGCGATAACCGCCCAATAAAGTCGTTTTGTATTTTTTTTCTTGAATAAAATCGCGATTAAATTTTGAGGCAGTCCGGATTCCCTTGGTATACCCCTCATCCGCTAGGTCAGACTGCACATTGTCAATAAGAGTTACATCTGCACTGGGAATCTCTTTTTTATATTTTTTATAAAATCTCCAAAAGAAATCGCCATCTTCTTCACCAAGACCCAATAAACGCTCGTCAAAGAAACCGACCTCTATTAGCTCTCGTTTATCTAAAATGAAATGAGAAAAGCTGCCATTAATCTTAAAGGTTCCCTTTTGGGACGCCAAGACACCCTCTAGGTGGTCAAAAAAACATACGCCGTTTTCCGACCTTAGTTCAAGGTCGTCATTCAAAATGAGTGCGCGATCATGACTAGCCGTTAAGGCACCCCGATTCCACAATTTAGCTAAAGACTGGAAGCTGGGAAACATCGTTGGAAATACCCCGGGATACTTAGCCAGATAAGACAAGATATTTGCTCGATAAGATTCGTCAAAAACCCCTTTTCCAGGGCCATTAATCATGACAATAATCTCTAAATTCGGGCGCTGAGCTCTTATCTGGGCAACCAGAGGAACCAAATAGGCCTCGAATCGCTTATCAAAGGTGGTAATAACTACTGAATATGGAGCCGAAGCCTGAGGCATAAAATAAATTAGTATTAAGAGATGAGAAGTGTACGAATATCAACTGTCGGTTGCCCTAGCGACTATTCACAAGGGCTATTGCCGATTATCGCTCAAAGCCTTGCTTATAAAATCGAATGGGTAAAGCCTGCGCAGGCTGATTTGTTGGTGCTGGGGCCATTTTTTAAGCCAAGTCCCAAGACCTTGAAATGGTGTCCCAAGCCACTTCGCCCCATAGTTCAACCCCTTATGGATTTAGTGCCCGCCCGAAGTCATGCTCCACTTAGGGTTTTCCATAGTGCAGAGAATTTACGTCACGACACCATTCCAGCCGATTACAGCATCTCTTTTGACCTGAATATCACCTCAGCTAAGCACTTCCGTCTGCCTTATTGGATGGAAATGATTGACTGGTCACATGAGGGCATTACAGGGAATCAAAACCCTCGTTACGGGCAACTCATGAGTATTGAGCGTTTGATGCAACCTTTGGGAAAGCGATTTTTGGAAAAAAATTGGGCCGCAGCCTTTTTAAGCTCGCATATTCGCGAACCCCGCAAGACACTCTTTGACGCCCTCCAAAAAGTTATGCCAGTCACTGGATTTGGCGCCCACTTTAACAAGAACATAGAGAGTCATCATCTCAGCGGGTTTTTTAAGAAGGAGCTCTTGCAAGAGTTTGCTTTTAATTTATGCCCTGAGAACGGCATGTATCCTGGCTATTACACGGAGAAAATTCCAGAAGCCTTCTTTGCGGATTGCTTACCAATCACCTGGACAGACGAAAACGTCAAAGTCGACTTCAATCCAAATGCCCTTATTAATTTGGCGCCAATGAGTTGGTGTAACTTTGCACCACTACAGGAAATAATTCAGTCCCCACAAATCCTGGATGGATATGCTTCTCAAGCCCTCCTATTAAAGAGCCCCAGCATTCTTCCATTTAGAGATTTTGTAAAACACATTCTTGAGGATGCTACCTCTTAAAACATATGAAAATTGGATTTCATACCAATGGCTTATCCCTACGCGGTACAGAAATCGCGCTATATGACTACGCCTTACAAAACCAACAAATACTTGGAAATGAATCCGTTGTCTTTTATAGAAAAAATAACCTGGCCAACCCATCGGTTTTAGAAAAGTTCTCCAAACACTTTCAGCTATGTCCATATGAAGGACAAAGAGAACTCAATCAATTGATCGAGCAAGAAAAAATAGATTTAACCTATTTCATTAAATCTGGCGAGCGTGATGATGCCTTCTGCGAAAGTTCTCCCACTCTCATCCACGCTGTATTTCCTACCAAACCAGAGGAATTCCATGGCGACAAATACGCCTTTGTCTCTGAATGGCTGTCAAAGGAATACTCCAACCAGAAAATTCCCTTTGTCCCACACATGATTGAGCTACCGCATCATGAGAGTAACTTACGAGCTGAATTGAATATTCCAGAATCGGCCACTGTTTTGGGCTGGTATGGTGGATCAGATAGCTTTAATCTCGACTTTGTAAAACAAGAGGTTTTGACGGCGCTGGATAAACGCACTGATCTCTATTTTCTCTTCATGAATATGGACCCTTTTGCCCAACATGAGAGACTGCGCTTTTTAGCTGGAAATTCAGATTTAATCTATAAAGTGAAATTCATTAATACATGCGATGGGATGTTGCACGCACGAGGTATAGGGGAAAGTTTTGGGCTTGCCTGTGGCGAGTTTTCAATTAAAGGCAAACCGGTAATTACTTATGCCCTATCGCCTCAACGTAGCCATATCGAAATCTTAGGTGATAAAGCCATACTTTATAAAGGTAAAAAAGATTTGGCGGAAATTTTTCAGAACTTCAATCGTCAAATTCAGCATCAAAAAAATTGGGATGCCTACTCTAAGAACTTTTCTCCGGATGTAGTCATGCGCAAATTTAACGAAGTATTTATTCAAGGAAAAAATCTTACTGAGATCGCTATTACCCCAATAGATCGAGCCATCATCCAGAAGTATCGTTTTGAACGAAAATTACGTAATCTACAGAAGAAAATCTATCTGTAGATTCTGGAGGTCTCTTATTTTGGAAACCAAGGGTTTTTAGAAAACCGGCGGTCCAAGATACGACAAATAGAGCGCTTTAATTTAGCTAAACCGCGTATTGGCAACCTATCTGGCCTATCGGCTATCGTTGTTTGCACACCAGTTATATCCACTGGATAAGGGCTAATTGCTAAAAATTCCAAATGATGTTTTTGACGATGCTCTAAAAAATGATCCAGAGGCTCGTAAATGTCGCTGGCAGCTTCAATGAGCTTTTTAGCGGCACTAGGCTTAATCATATAAGCGGTAGCACCAACGGCATCCCCAATATTTCTGACCATGCTTATCCCATCAGATTTAAAGATCTCCTCCTGCGGAACGCTACTTAAGCCCTGCAGCCTAACTGCTTCCCAGTCAGTGCATTCATTCATTAGAAAATGAATCGTTTTTTCAAAGTCGGGAAGTAAATAAAAATCGTCTTCAAAAACGATAGTGGGCTGATTTGCGTTGATGCATTCTTGCCAGGCTTTTTTATGAGACAAAAAACATCCCAATTCATTAGGAGTCAACTCAAAACCCAATAGTTTCCTAACCTTAGTCGGCTTGTACTCCTTTGGGATACTTTTCAGCGCCGAACCTTTGACAGCATCTAAAAAACGCCAAGGGAAAGAGGTTTTATCGAGTTCAGATTTAACCTTTTTTTGCCTAGCGTCAGACCCTACGAGAGAAATTACTAAAACTTGAATATCAGACATTAGAGGTAACTTTGCAAATAACGTAATGAACGTTTGATACTTTTCAATATGCGTGAAGGCAAAGATTTATCATTGCCCTTCAAACTCAGATTAGACTCCCAGTTTGATTGATATATCACCCCCAGATAATTGGATTTGAGCTTTTCCTGCGTCTCCCCAATTCGCCTCATCAAATAATATTGCCAATCATAGTGATAGACCCTAAATAAAGGTTCAATTGCAATCAGAGGAATGGCTTGATATTTCAATAGCGCCTCCCCATAAATCAACGTCTCAGGATGCTCAGGGGTAATCAAATCCCACAACGTGATGCCCTTTGGCTGTAAGAACTCTTGATCCAAGGATTCCCAAACTTTAGCTGACCATATAAAAGGGGCAGGGGCACAGAAAAACATCGGGCCTTTACGACCAAATAACGCTTGTACTCTTTGCGCTTCGGCACGAAGATTACGCTCTACATTGGCTTTACCACGATTAACGGCCAATTGAAAATATTCTTTATTTTGATGGAGTACGGTGTACGGAACACCGCTTTCATCCATAAAATCCGATTTACTAAATGGCCGAATAAAGACACAATCCGAATCTAGGCATAAGTAATTTTGGGCCAATCTTAAACGCCAAAACTCGGACTTCACAATGGCTTGTGACAAATTACCAGTCAGCGCTTGATATTTCTGAATTGAAGCTTTGGGGTTAGCCATAACAATCTCTTCATCGGCTACCCAGATATAAGAATTATCATTGCCTAAAATATTGATTAAGGCTTCCCTATCGCTCGTGGGCGTAGAGATATAAAAAGGCAGATGATCCGAGTTAAAACGCTGAATCGAAGATAGCAATCTTTTTAAGCGCAAGAAATCATTATGATAAGACTTACAGTAGAGAGCAAAATCTTTCAATTGATATCCTCAGGCTTCCATTCAATCTCAGCCAAAATCTTGTGCACTGCCTGATCCACTCCAATAGGCAACCATTTCGGCTCAGCTAATTTTCGCTCACGCCAGTCAAGCCAAATCTTTTCCAATGCATCTGAAATTCCTTTGCTATCCCCCTCTTGACTAAGATAGGCGTCGCGCTCCCGCAACATGCCATCTAACTGAGGATTACGGTGCGTGATCCCCCAGATAGGGCGACCCGTCCACAGATATTCATAAAACTTGGATGGAATATATTCAGCGCACCATTCATCCCTGCCATGAAGCAAGATTAATACGTCGGCAGCCTGCATCTTCTCGACCACGCGTTCACGCCCCGACTTGCCTGTTTCCAGATCCTTCTCAAGGCGTCCGTGTGCAACTAAGACCTCACTAAAACCAAAATTCTTAATAGCCTCAGTCGTTAAAGAATCTAGAGGAGCGCCATAGGCATGTACACGAACCAACTCTCTTGACTCGGGGTATTTACTAAATAAAGGGACCAGGGCATTTAATATGGTGGATAAAGACCTATCTTTTGCTAAAGACCCGAAGTGACATAAATTTAGCTTTTCAGAATAGACATGAGATTCAGCAGATCTCAATCCGCCAGGTGGCTCAGCTCCTGGAAGCACCATAAATCCATGTGCATTATTAGGTGTATTGAGATTGGGATTTCGCACTGTGGCGTAATGTAATGCGCCGTCAGTAAACCACCACACTTGGTCAGCGTATTGTGTGATTTGCTTTTCTAGATATTGACGGAATTTTGCATCTCGATTTTTGGGTTTCTGAAAACCCTGATCATTTGGACTTGAACGGATAACCAATGGATCATGCACCTCTACGATCCATTGTGCGCCAGTATATTTTTTTAACCATAAACCTGCTAAATGGGCCGACCAAGCACCGCCAGTACTAAATACCAAATCTACTTTTTTAGAGCGAATAAGCTTCAACCCATGGATAAAGGCCGGCATAGCCCAAGACCATTGACTGGAATACCCTAGGAAAAATTTTTCAATAGCAATAAAGGGGGTTAACAATAAAGATACCAAACCTGTTGAAATCTTATAAAACCATCCTCGTCCGTATTGATTGGAAATCCAATGTCGAAAATCAAAACGAAATGCGGCGGGACCCCAGGCTAAAAATTGTTTATGGGGAAAGCGGAGATCCTTAATGCCCGTTATTGCACTAAATACAGTTGGCTCAATCCCAGCCTCTAGTAGGTAGGGAATCTTATCGGTAATAGTTTGACTAGCGGCACGGCCATCCATATTGAAGCCGTGAGACAAAATCAACCAACGCGCACCCTTAACCAGAGATTTATTTTTTTTCATCAAAGTGAAAATCAATTACCCGCAACAATCGACATCACCGCCATACGAACAGCAATACCAAAGGTAACTTGCTTCAAAATAACCGATTGAGGGCCATCAGCAACCGCTGAATCAATCTCTACCCCGCGATTCATAGGACCGGGATGCATAACAATCGCATCGGACTTCGCTAAAGCCAGGCGCTCAGGGGTTAAGCCATATTCCCTAAAGAAGGCATCGCCCTCCGGAACTTGACCAGCGGCCATACGTTCTTTTTGAATACGCAAGGTCATCACCACATCAACATCTTTAAGGCCTTCCTCTATATTGTGGAAAACCTTAACGCCCATCATGTCTAAATTGCTTGGCAGTAAACTTTCCGGGCCGATAGCGCGAATCTCTTCACAGCCCATAGTAGTAAGGCCATGGATATTAGACTTAGCAACCCGGCTATGAACGATATCGCCAACAATCGCAACCTTTAGCCCACGAAAATCTTGCTTAAAGTGACGCATGGTGTACATGTCCAACAAACCCTGAGTAGGGTGCTGATTACTACCATCACCCGCATTCACTACATGTACGTGCGAAGGTACGTGATTGGCAATATCTATAGGCGCCCTAGAAGTGCTATGGCGAACGACAAATATATCCGCCTGCATAGCTACCAAATTATCGATCGTATCTAGGAGACTTTCGCCTTTTGCCGTAGAAGAGGTCGATATATCTAAGTTAATAACATCTGCAGATAATCGCTTGGCGGCAATCTCAAAAGTAGTGCGAGTACGCGTAGAGTTTTCAAAAAATAAATTGAATACACTCTTGCCACGCAATAAAGGAACTTTCTTTACTTCACGCGATGGATCGGTAACGCTCACAAATTGCTGAGCAGTATCCAAAATATGCGCAATATGCTCTTTTGGCAAACCTTCTAAAGTTAAAAGGTGTGTCAATTCACCAGCAGCATTAAATTGATTTACTTCCTGATTAAATACCTCATTAACAGCCGCATTCACTACGTTCATTCTGCACGTTCCTCAAGCTGGAAGTTGAAATGGCCAGCAGCATCTTTTTCTAAAACCAAAATTTTTTCATCTGGCACGGTAACAAACTCGCCAACAAAATCAGCGCTAACTGGTAATTCGCGCTTACCGCGATCTGCGAGAACCATCATCTGAACATGCGCCGGCCTACCAAAATCAAACAACTCATTTAATGCAGCACGTACAGTGCGGCCAGTAAGTAATACGTCATCAATCAAAATCACATTTGCGCCATTAACTTCAAACGGAAGATGGGTAGGCATTGTGCTTGCAGTGCGTAAAGCGGTCATGCCCTTTTCTGCATAATCATCGCGATGAAAGGCAACATTAATGACGCCATAATGAGAAAGGCCAAGATCGTGTGCCAAGCGTTCTGCGATCCATGCACCACCCATTGCTAGGCCAACAAGCTCATATGCACCGGATTGCATACGTTTTCTTAAATTTTCAAGTAACTTGATATATAACAATTCAGCATTCATGCTCGCTTCAATCCTATTTTTCTAAAGTCCTGGCACTGGCTTCTGCAAAATATTGCTCCAAAATCAGAACAGCAGAATGAGAATCCAAATTGTCTCGCATCTTGTCATCCCCCTCCAAAACTACCGAGGAGTAGCGTTCATCCACCCAGGCAACGGGTAACTGAAAGCGGCCATGCAGTTGATTGCCAAATCGCTTCGCTTTAGCCGTCATCTCATGAGGCGTCCCATCGGGATGAACTGGCAAACCGACTACCAGCTGATCAGGTTGCCATTCTTTTAAAAGGGCTGCAAGCTCCTGAAAGCGGACATCCATATTTGCTTGGGAGATCGTCTTCAAAGCCTGCCCCATCTGCGCTACCGAGTTACCAATAGCCACCCCAACTCTGCGCGTTCCATAATCAAAAGCCATCACAGTTTTATGACTAGGCATGCCCTGCCTCGCCCGAGAGGTCGGATAAATCAAACCCCAAGTGACTCATGGTCCGCTCGTAACGCTCACTAGCGGGTGTATTAAAAATAATCTCCGCCATCTGCTCGGGAGATAGAGGGACATTCATCCAACCATTTAAGGTAATTTCCTCTTCAAGCTGTCCAGCACCCCAACCTGCATAACCCAAAGTCATTAAGAACGGTTTTGGGCCAGACCCTGCCGCAACTGCCTCAAGGACATCCTTAGAAGTCGTCATGGTCAGGCCTCCTGGAACCATCAGCGAGGAACGGTAGATTTCATCTACAGAAGGGTTATGCAAAACAAATCCACGTTCAATTTGTACGGGACCACCAAAATACACGGGCTGTCTCACCAACGGGGCAATTTCTAATTTGAGATCAATCTTTTCAAACAAGGTTACAAGATCCACCTCAGTAGGCTTATTGATGACTAAACCCATTGCCCCTCTTTCGGTATGCTCAAACAGATAGATTACTGAACCCGCAAAATTAGGGTCAACCATGCCAGGCATGGCAATAAGAAATTGATTTGCCAGATGGTTGGCTGAATACGAGATCGAAGGCGCACTAGAAGATTCAGAATCGACGCCTTTTGCACTATCGCGGGGGGCTTTCTTGGCCGTGCTCATATGAGCGTATTTTACCGAACTTCATTCCTTAATAAACGCTTTTTACTAATAGGCCATAAGATAGAGGCTATGCAAAAAGCTCTTGTTTGGCTCCGCCGTGATCTCCGTCTTTATGACAATGCCGCACTCCATTACGCACTCAAAAACAGCAATCAGGTTTGGGTGGCCTTTATTTTTGATCCCCAGATCCTAAAACCCCTCCTTCAAGGTGATCTAGATTCCTCCGGCTTAAAGCATGATCGGCGTGTAGATTTCATTTGGCAGGGGCTGCAGAAACTCGACGCAGAATTGCGCCATGAAGGCGGAGGTCTATTGGTTCGCTTTGACAGCCCCGCCAAATGCATTCCTCAAATTGCTGGCGAGCTTGGGGTTCAGGCTGTTTTCACCAATCATGACTATGAACCTAATGCAATTGAGCGAGATCGCCTAGTGCAGTCATCTCTGGAGAGCATGGGGATTGAATTTGAAGACTACAAAGATCAGGTAATTTTCGAGAAAAAGGAAATTCTCACCAATTCCAACACAGTTTTCTCAATCTTCACTCCCTACAAAAACAATTGGCTGAAAAATCTTCGAGAAAAGGACATGGGAGCTTATGACTGCACCCCAAAGCCTGGACAGTTTTCACCGATCCCCCAAAAAGTGGATTTACCAATTCCCACGCTAGAATCCATGGGATTTTGTCCAACAGGAATTGAGGCCTATCTGCCACCAGGGTCAGATGGCGGCCAACATCTTCTTGAAGACTTTTTACCACGCATTGACCAATATCAGATTGGCAGAGATTTTCCCGCCATTAAAGGGGTAAGCTACCTCTCAACACACTTACGTTTTGGCATGTTGTCTATTCGCGGCTTGGTACGGGAAGCCCATCGCCGCATGCTGGCCGGTAGCATGGGTGCCACTATCTGGTTAAGCGAACTCATTTGGCGTGATTTCTATTTCATGATCTTGGCAAACCATCCCCGCTTAGCAAATGGCGCAGCTTATAAACCTGACTATGACAATATCCAATGGGAGAGCGGTCCTCAGGCTAAAAAATTATTCGCTGCATGGTGCCAAGGAAAGACTGGTTACCCCCTGATAGATGCGGCAATACATCAGCTTAATCAAAGTGGTTACATGCATAACCGCCTCAGAATGGTGGTTGCAAGCTTTCTGACAAAAGACCTGGGTATTGATTGGCGTTGGGGCGAAGCCTATTTTGCGGAACATTTAAATGATTTTGAGTTTTCATCAAACAATGGTGGCTGGCAATGGGCCTCATCCTCCGGATGCGATGCCCAACCCTATTTCCGTATCTTTAATCCCATCACTCAATCTGAGAAATTTGATCCAGATGGAAAATTTATACGAAGGTATTTGCCTCAACTAGACAAACTCTCCAAGAAATCTATTCACGCTCCTTGGCGCTGTGGTCATATTGAATTAGAGGCTGCAGGACTACTCCTAGGTAGAGACTATCCCCTGCCAATCGTTGATCATGACGAGGCACGCAAAAAAACCTTGATTCGCTACAGCGTTGTTAAAAAAATCACTGCAGAGTAATTTCCTGCAATCATTTCCGATTTAATATAGGGCATGAGCAAGATCTATGCCGTTGGAGATATTCAAGGCTGCGCACCCTCCCTTAAAAACTTAGTCAAAAAGCTTCCAGCCAAATCAAAAATGATTTTTTTGGGGGATTTGGTGAACCGTGGCCCTGATTCGTTGGGGGCATTACGCTGTTTAAAAAGGCTGCAAGAGGCTGGCCAAGCCGAATGCATTCTTGGCAACCATGATTTACACCTTTTAGCGATAGATGCTGGATTTAGAAAACCTAAGGGCCTAGACTCCGTAGACAAAATCTTGACGGCTCCAGACCGGGCGGAGCTCATTGAGTGGCTAAGAAACCGACCCATGGCATTAAGCAACGGGAAAGTACTTACCGTGCACGCGGGGGTATTGCCTCAGTGGGAGTTACAGCAAGCCATTGAGTGCGCCCAAGAGGTTGAAAAGGCTTTACGAAAAAAAACCTACAAAGATTTTTTGGCCAATATGTATGGCAATACTCCTGACAAATGGAGTGATTCCTTGAGAGGCTATGAACGCTTGCGAGTAATTACCAATGCATTAACGCGTCTTCGCTTTTGCACACCCTCTGGAAAAATGGAATTTACGAGCACCCAAGGCTTAGAAAATGGTCCAAAAGGCTATCTCCCTTGGTTTAAGGCACCGAAACGTAAAACGCAAGATACCCTAGTTTATTTTGGCCATTGGTCCACACTCGGCCTATTAAGACAAAGCAATGTCATAGGCCTAGATACTGGATGCGTATGGGGCGGAAAGCTTACCGCCATGGAAATCTCTGAAATGGGCAAAGATTCTAAAAAACTAGAAATCATTCAAGTGGGTGGTTACAACCACCCCATGAGAATGTAAATCTTTTGGCGGGCTATTAGCGTGCCAAAAGACGTTTTATATTTTCTGAAAAGATTTTTCAGCGGCAGCAATAATCTCATCAAGCACAGCATTATCATGCGCAATTGAAGTAAATCCTGCTTCATAAGCTGATGGAGCTAGATACACGCCCTCATCAAGCATGGCATGAAAGAATTTCTTAAAAGCTTCAATATCGGTCTTTGTGACTGCTTCAAATGAATTAGGAATCTCGTTCGCAAAATACAGGCCAAACATTCCCCCAACGCTATCTACCGCAAACGGAACGCCCGCCTTATCTGCCGCCTGCTTAAAACCCATCATCAGTTTTTCTGTTTGCCCAGTAAGGCACTCATAAAAACCAGGGCGAGAAACAATTTCTAATGTTTTTAAACCAGCAGCAACCGCTACAGGATTGCCGGAAAGCGTGCCAGCTTGGTAAACATTTCCAAGCGGGGCAAGTCTGGACATAATTTCTTTTTTTCCACCAAACGCAGCCATAGGCATTCCACCACCCATGACCTTACCCAAACAAGTGAGATCAGGAACGATTCCTTGTAAAGATTGCGCACCCCCTAAAGCCACTCGAAAACCCGTCATCACTTCATCGTAAATTAATACGCTGCCATGCTTATTGGTAAGAGTTCGTATCGCAGATAAAAATTCAGGAGTGGGACGAATTAAATTCATATTGCCAGCGATGGGCTCTAAAATCACAGCAGCAACTTGATCGCCCTGCTTTGCAAATACCTCCTCAAGGGCTGCCACATCGTTGTATGGCAGTACGAGAGTGTGCTTTACCAGATCCTGAGGAACACCACCAGATGATGGCGCATTTTGTGTGGAATCGGCAAAGGTCAATAAACCAGAGCCTGCTTTTACCAAGAGGCTATCAGCATGTCCATGGTAGCAACCTTCAAACTTAATAATGAGATCACGGCCCGTGTAACCTCGCGCGAGACGCAATGCGCTCATCGTAGCTTCAGTGCCACTGGAAACCATGCGTACTTGCTCAACGCTTGGCATAAGTTCGCAAATGCGCTCGGCCAATTCAATCTCGCCCTCGGTAGGGGCGCCATAACTAAAACTGGTTTCTGCGGCTCTTTGAACAGCCTGAACAACCTCAGGATGAGCGTGACCCACAATCATGGGACCCCAGGACATAATGAGATCAATATAGCGGGTGTTTTCAGCGTCCCAAAAATAAGGGCCTTTTGCTTTAGAAACAAATCGCGGGGTACCGCCTACCTGACGAAAAGCGCGTACAGGAGAATTCACCCCTCCAGGAATGGTTTTTTGTGCGCGCTCAAATAAAACGTCGTTTTGTCCCACGGTCATTTCCTATTTAAATTAAATCGCCATCATTTCAAAATCTTCCTTGCGCGCGCCACACTCAGGACAAGTCCAATTGATAGGCACATCTGCCCAAAGTGTTCCCGGAGCAATACCCTCTTCTGGCAAGCCAGTAGCTTCGTCATAGACCCAGCCACAAATAAGACACATATAGGTTTTAAATTCCATGGAGTATCTCCTTCATCATTTTGATTGCTATTAACTCGTATTTTAAGGCGTCTAAACTTTAGGATTCCCAAGCGCTGCATCACGTTTTAGGTGCATCTCAAATTTAAAGAGTCGACACTCTAGGGGGCCATTAAATAATGGCGTGCGTTTGGATTCTTTGATGCGAAGCTGTCCTGGTAAGGCCATATCTGCCGTCAGAACAAACACATTCCATCCACCAAAAGCTTCCTTCAGATGCTGGCCAAATTGCTGCAAAAATTCAATAAACCTTGGATCTTGCTCATCTTGTGCTTGTAAGCGCTTCAAAGACTCGCGGCTTGAGCGTTTAGCACTCTGTCGACCAGTTTCTAAATTATGAGCGAAACGATCTTCAACATTCTCTTCGTCATAACTATCTTCATAATCCGTGTCGCGATCTTGGCCGCGACCGCCCTTTAGGACAAGGCGCTCACCATAAGGAGGGTTCAGCAACATTACCCCATCTTTAGAATTTACAGGCGGCTTACTAGCCAAAGCATCGATTTGACGAGCTACTGGCAATCCAGGCAATTGCGCACGTTGCCAGTTACCTTTAAACATAGCCACCAGCTTTTCATTAATATCGCCACCACTAATACCTAAAGATTCCGCATCCGGGAAAACTTTTCGCTTTTCTAGCATTTCATTTAATGCCGCTTCTTTAAGAGCGCCCCAACGCTTTTGCTCGGCTGCCTCATTGAAAGGCTTAAGTCTTTGAAAACCAAATCCATGAGCTGAAGTAACCAAAGGACGGTAAGCCAGGCGACTAGGTTTCGCATCGTCACCATACATACCAGAACGAATCGCACCTGGTGGAATGGCCAATGCTATCTGGGCAGCTTCAATTAAGAAGGTTCCACTGCCGCACATTGGATCAAATAAAGTTTGAGCAGGCTTCCAGCCTGTAATTGACAAAATACCAGCTGCCAGATTTTCTTTAAGAGGTGCATCACCTTTTTCATCACGCCATCCCCGCTTAAATAACGCCTCACCCGAGGTATCCAAATAGATCGTGACATGTGTTGCGGTTAAATGGGCCTGAACACGTACATCCGGAAAGGCAGTATCAATGTTGGGGCGATCGCCAGTAACGTCTCGCAGACGATCCACAATCGCATCTTTGATTTTCAAGGTAGCGAAATTCAAACTTTTTAAAGGGGAGCGATGAGCCGTTACATCCACCCGCAGAGTTTGCTTCGAACTAAACCATTCTTCCCAAGCTAGGCCACTAGCCAATTTATATAAGTCCTCTTCTTGGCGATAAGCAGACTCCGCCATCTGCAACAAGACTCGGCTCGCTATACGAGAATGGAGATTTAAAGCCATCGCTGCCGAGAGGGGAGCAGCCAACCCTACTCCTCCAGTTGGGCTAGTAGGAGTCGGATCGATTACCCATGCCCCCAATGCTTTGGAGTCAGGTCGTCCAGCAATAGCTGCCAGTTCATTTGCAAGGGGTACTTCTAACCCGCCTGGGCAAACAACAAAAAATCTCATGGTGCTATCAATCTATAAAAGGGTAAATAAAAATTTCTGGGGTGAAGGCTTAAGGTTTAATCACCACTAAAGCCACAATCACCAATAACAATAAAACGGGTACCTCATTAAACCAACGGTACCAAACTCCTGATTTTTGATTTGCATTTTTACGGAACTTTTTCAGCAAACTCCAGCAGGCATGGTGATAACCAATCACCAAAATCACAAAAAATACTTTTACATGCATCCAAAGCTGAGCGGCACCTACTCCAAAGTAAAGCCAGAGCGTCAAGCCTAGCAATACCGCGGGTACAGCCAAGATGGTCATAAATCTAAACAGTCGATCGGCCATTCCAAGCAAGCGGGCATAGGCCTGCTCATTTTTCTCATCTGCTAAATTCACATAGATGCGAGGAAGATAAAACAAACCTGCAAACCAAGAGGTGATCAAAACAATGTGAAATGTCTTAATCCACAAATACACGTTATCCATATTCTTTAGTATCCGAATTCTTTAGCAATTAACTGCGAATCTCGCCATGTCCCATGACGATGTATTTCAAGGAGGTTAAGCCATCAAGCCCCACTGGGCCACGCGCATGAAGCTTGTCATTTGATATTCCAATTTCAGCACCCAAGCCATATTCAAAACCATCGGCAAAACGGGTACTAGTATTGACCATCACACTCGCACTATCGACTTCGCGTAAGAATCGGTCAGCCTGAGCGGAGTTATTCGTAATAATGGCATCGGTATGCTTGCTGCCATACTTTTCAATATGATCCATTGCCTCATCCATGTTAGCGACAGTCTTAATTGACAATATTGGGGCCAGGTATTCAGTTTGCCAGTCTTCTTCTTGAGCATCTATGAGATTTTTAAAGCCTGCCGCCTCTAGGACTTGACGCGTGAGTATATCTACTCGTAACTCAACGCCCTTATCTTGATAAATTTTGCAAAGACTTGGCAATACCTTGGCCGCAATCTCTTTGTTCACCAACAAGGTTTCCATCGCATTACATGGAGCATACCGCTGAGTTTTGGCGTTATCGCAAACTTTGATCGCCATCTCAACATCAGCATCTGCATCAATATAGGTATGGCAAATACCATCTAAGTGCTTAATCATAGGCACACGCGCCTCAGCCATCAGCCTTGCAATTAAACTCTTGCCGCCACGGGGAACAATGACATCAATATATTCAGTCATCGTAATCATTTCACCCACAGCACTTCGATCGGTAGTGGTCACCACTTGCACTGCATCCATTGGCAATTGGGCGGCCGCTAAACCCTCTTGAATAATTTTTGCCAACAAAGTATTGGAATCTATCGCTTCTGAGCCGCCTCGTAAAATCACCGCATTACCCGACTTTAAACATAAAGCAGCAGCATCAATGGTGACATTGGGGCGTGATTCATAAATAATGCCAATGACCCCTAGAGGGACACGCATTTTCCCAATCTCAATTCCGGAAGATTGTTTTTGCAGCTCAGTAATTTTGCCAATAGGGTCATCAAGGGACACGATTTGCTCTAAACCCAGGGCCATGGTTTCAATGGTTTTTGAAGTCATTGTTAAGCGATCGATAAACGCAGCATCCTGTCCATTAGCTTTTGCGCGCTCTATATCTATCAGATTGACCTGTTGAATTTGAGTAGCATTTTGACGGACCAGCTTGGCGATATGTAGTAAAGCTTGATTTTTTTGCGCACTAGATGCGCGCGCCATTGCACGCGATGCAGCACGAGCATTTTTGCCAATGCCTTGCATCATTTGTTTAATAGTTGTACTCATATTTTTGACTATGTATATAAGGTGTAATAACGATTAATAATTTGAATTTGATATCAAATCCACAAAATCACTCAACGCAATAAATTTCCGACCAAGCGCAATCCATCCCATGGATCTGCAGGTAATTCAGCCGCATGCAAACCTTTTGCTTGGCGATCTAAGCCAGCCGCAACTTGCATTGCTCTTCTCAGTCTCAAAGGCTGTATACGTCTGAGTGCATTTGGATACAAACGTTCTTTGTTACCCCAAATACGATTGGCGCGCATAAGTTGCTGCACTGATTCACCCGCATCGCTAGCGGCCTTTAATTTAGATAACAGGCGAAGCTCTTCTGTAACGCTCCATAAAATTAAAACCAGCGCCTCACCTTCACCCTTCAATCCATCGAGCATGCGATTCAAACGGGGCAAGTCACCAGCCAACATCGCCTCAGTTAATTCAAAAACGTTGTAGCGAGCGACCTTCAAAATTGCAGACCGAATTTGCTCTTCACTCAGCATACCTACTGGATATAACAATCCCAACTTCTGAATTTCCTGATGGGCAGCTATGAGATTTCCCTCCACCTGTTCGGCAATAAATTCCAAAGCACGTTGACCTTCTGGACCACTCATTACCTCTTGTCCTTGCTTTTTTAATCTTCCAGCAATCCAACTAGGTAATTGACTGCGATCCAAGGAATCCAACTGAACGGCCATCCCAGCATCATCTAAGGCGCTAAACCAGGTGGAGGTCTTAGTCTTTCCATCTAGCTTTGGCAAGATGATGCAAAAAATCGTATCAGGACCATCATTACCTGATTCTTGAGAATGTATTTGAGCGGCAAAGTGCTTTAAAGCTTCGGCACCATCTCGACCAGGCTTGGCAGTGGGAATACGCAACTCAATCCAGCGTTTATCTCCAAATAACGACATGGTTTGACCGGCACTAAGCAATGCACTCCAATCGAAGCCCCGCTCCTGAAGCATAACTTCCCTATCTGTATAGCCCATTTTTCTAGCGCTGGCACGCAGTTGATCCATAGCCTCCATCATCAATAGCGGTTCATCACCACTAAAAATATATAGGGAATTAAAGGCGGATGCAGAACCTAAAGACTTCAGATGGATTTGCAGGGCATCATTTTTAACCATGCGAAATAATCATCACTCTTTAAAAGCTTTTTGCTTGAGGTGCATTTGCAGCCGCCGCAACACGACGCAGAATCTGAACCGACAAATCTTTACGCATTAAGGTCAAGAATTGTTGTGTCTGGACATCTGTAGCCAAAACTGTAGATGTTGAGAAATCCATATCTCTAGTCATATAAATTTCAGACTCTGGCACCACTTCAGCACCAGAAGTGTCAAATGCCCTAAAGCCAACCCGAATATTTAAGCGATATGCAGAAATTTGACCATTGGAGTTATAGGCCAAAATCTCACGGCCGTTTACATCATTAGTAATTTCCAGAGTTAAATCTGCATCCTTTGGATTGATCGCCACTTTAGTAGCAGTCCCAGTCAAAATTGCTGTTTGCAAATCTGCACGTAAGGGCGGAGAAGGATTGCCCGTAATGGCAATCGCTTTAAATGGCAAATCCACCATACCTCGTAGGCGATAACCACATGCAACCATGCCGCCTAATGGAGCAAGTACAAATAAACTGAGCATAGCCCGCCTCGAAGAGCATACGCTCCCAGCAAGTAATTGCTTTTTAAGACCCAAGTGATCCATGCTCATCTTTTCAGTTTCTAGCAAAAAGGTTAGAACTACAAGTTAAACCACGATATTGATTAATCGACCAGGCACTACGATCACTTTTTTGGGAGTGCCGCCATTGAGCGCTTTCAGGACCGGCTCGCTCTGTAAGGCCAAAGACTCAATCTGATCTTTTTCCGCATCAGCTGGCACACGAATATCACCGCGCAATTTCCCATTAATCTGCAGCATAAGCGTCAGCTCAGTTTGAATTAAAGCTGCCTCATCTACAGCAGGCCAAGGCGCATCTAATAGGACGCCATATTCACTTGAATAACCCAATTGATTCCATAAGGCATGCGTTAAATGTGGCACAACTGGATAAAGTACACGCAACAAAATTCCCAGGCACTCACGTAAAACTGGTGCGCCAATGCTTGCACCTTCACCCAATTTCACCGGCTCTAGTATATTTAACATCTTCATGGCGGCAGAAACTACGGTGTTGTATTGACGACGCTGATAATCAAAATTGGCCTGCTTCAAAATGGAATGCACCTCGCGACGCAACTCCTTTTCTGCGTCGTTGAATTCCTTAGGTTCAATCTCATGTACGTTGAGAATTGCTGCGGCTTGACTACTTGAATACATCCATACTCGACGTAAGAAACGTGAGGCACCATCAACCCCGGCGCCAGACCACTCCAACTGCTGCTCAGGAGGTGCCGCGAACATCACAAATAAACGCGCAGTATCAGCGCCATATTGATCAATCAGAGCCTGTGGGTCAACGCCGTTATTCTTGCTCTTAGACATCTTCTCAATACCGCCAATCACGACTAATGCGCTTGGATCCCCCTTTAGTTTGGCGCCTCGTGGTCGACCTTTTTCATCAAGATCTAATTCGACATCCAAAGGATTGAGCCAAGTTTTTTTACCGGATGACTCTTCAGAGTAATAAGTCTCATTCAGAACCATGCCTTGCGTTAATAGGTTCTGGAATGGCTCATCAAAAGTAATGAGATCAAGGTCACGCATAACCTTTGTCCAAAAACGCGCATAGAGCAAATGTAAAATAGCATGCTCGATACCGCCAATGTATTGATCCATCGGCATCCAATATTCATTGCGCGCATCGACCATAGCGTTTGCATCTGGGCAGGCATAGCGCATGAAATACCAAGAAGAATCCACAAAAGTATCCATGGTATCGGTCTCACGGCGTGCAGGCTTGCCACACTGAGGACATTGGACATTGAGGAAATCAGCACGTTTATTCAAGGGATTGCCGCTGCCATCAGGAACACAATCTTCTGGAAGCACTACAGGCAGATCAGCTTCTGGAACGGGTACCGCTCCACATCCAGGATTTTCTTCATCGCCGCAGTGAATAATCGGAATGGGAGTACCCCAATAGCGCTGACGAGAAATGCCCCAATCGCGCAAGCGATAAGTAGTTTTCAGTTCGCCAATACCCATCTTCTCTAAATCTTGAGCTACCGCATTGACCGCTTCATCATGTGAAAGGCCATCATATTTGCCACTATTAAAACAAACAACATCATCCTTTTGGGCATACCAAGCATCCCAATGGGTTGCGTTAAACATAGATGATGCAGTCTTTAAGGCTATAACCTGCTTAATAGGCAATGCATATTTCAGAGCAAACGCGAAGTCACGTTCATCATGGGCTGGCACACCCATCACGGCACCATCACCATAGGACATGAGCACGTAATTTCCAACCCAAACTGGGATCGGCTCATTGGTTAATGGATGGGTGACATAAAGACCCGTAAACATACCCTCTTTTTCTTGGGTAGCTAGATCAGCCTCAATCACACTGCCGGTTTTGCACTTTTCAATAAACGCAGTAAGTGCGGGATTCTTTTTTGCAGCTAAAATTGCCAAAGGATGTTCGGCAGCAACAGCGCAGAATGTGACGCCCATGATAGTGTCGGCGCGCGTCGTAAATACATACAAAAGACCATCTTGAACAAAATTACCATGCTCATCAGAAACTTGATGCTTAAATGCAAAACGCACACCGCGACTTTTACCAATCCAGTTTTGTTGCATGGTCTTGACGCGCTCAGGCCACCCCAAACCATCCAAACCCGTCAGTAATGGCTCCGCATATGCAGTGATGTTGAAGTAATAACCTGGGATTTCTCGCTTTTCTACTAGCGCACCCGATCGCCATCCACGTCCATCAATAACCTGCTCGTTAGCGAGCACTGTTTGGTCAATGGGATCCCAATTGACTACCTGGGTTTTGCGGTAAGCAATTCCCTTTTCTAGCATTTTCAAAAAGAACCACTGATTCCAACGATAGTAATCAGGACTACAGGTTGCAATTTCGCGAGACCAATCAATTGACAAACCCATGGCTGCCATTTGCTTTTTCATATAAGCAATGTTGTCGTAAGTCCATTGTGCTGGAGGTACTTTATTTTGTATCGCCGCATTTTCCGCGGGCATGCCGAACGCATCCCAACCCATAGGCATCAAGACGTTATAACCTTGCATCCGCAACTGGCGAGCCATTACGTCATTAATGGTGTAGTTGCGCACATGCCCCATATGCAACTTACCAGAAGGGTAAGGCAACATCGAACATGCGTAATACTTCGGCTTGGGATTGCCAGCGGCATCTACTGCATTCTCAGAAACCTTATAGGCCTGCGCTTTTTCCCAATCTGCCCGGGCTGCCGCTTCAATACCGCGGTAGTCGTAATCTTTACTCATTCAGTGCAACTCTTTTCTTCTATTTTTATTTGCTAAGGTATTTCAGAAGCGCGCTAATTTACTGACGCAAACCCAATACATCTTGCATGTCATACAAGCCTGATGCTTGAGTTTGTAAAAAACGTGCGGCGCGTAACGAGCCCTGGGCATAGGATTGACGACTAGAGGACTTGTGGCTAATTTCAATCCGCTCACCATCCCCAGCAAACAAAACAGTATGATCGCCAACAATATCTCCACCCCGAATGGTTGCAAAGCCAATAGAGCCCTCTTTACGCTCACCTGTATGACCTTCGCGAGCATAGACTGCAACATCATCTAGCTTTTCACCCAATGCATCAGCAATCACTTCGCCCATTTTTAATGCCGTACCCGAAGGCGCATCAACCTTATGGCGATGATGAGCTTCAATAATTTCAATGTCATAACCTTGGTTCAACATTTTTGCTGCGATTTCTAAAAGTTTAAAAGTTGCATTAACACCAACACTCATGTTGGGTGCAAATACAATCGCCAACTTTTCTGAAGCGTTCTTTAGACTCGCAATCTGCTCATTACTCAGTCCAGTTGTACCAATAATCATTTTGGTACCCGTCTTTTGAGCAACCGCTAAATGCGCCATCGTTCCTTCTGGGCGAGTAAAGTCAATTAAGTACTGAGCACCCGTTAATGCTTGCTCTATATCAGCAGTAATTTTTACCCCCGTTACTTTTCCCAAGAATGCACCAGCATCCTCGCCTAAATGTGGGGAAGCCGTATGTTCAAGGGCGCCAACCAACTGCGTATCCGGAGTATTGAGAACAGTCTCGATGAGCATTCTTCCCATCCGGCCAGTAGCACCAGCAATTGCAATCTTCATCATTTAATTCATCGCTTCTTATTAAGGATATTCAGCCCTACCATTGCGGTAGTGATACGAGCGTATTACTTTTCCACTCTTACTCTTTAGGGGCAGCATCGCCAGTATTAGCAACATTACCCGTATCAGTTACCGTGGCTTGCGCACCAGCAGGTAAATTATCTGTGGGGCTTGGAACCAATAATTCAGGTTGTTGCAATGGTGGTGTAACTGGCGGCTTATTTGTACCAGTAATTACTTCCCAGAAGGAGCGCTTACTCTTAGAGTAACCATCAATTTCAGCAACCAACTCGACCTCTGTAGGTAAAGCATCACCTTCAAATTTAACTAACTTATCACCCTCAAAGAAAACGGTAACCCGACGATCTTTACCAACCACCTGACCTGCACGCTTGTATTCAAAAACATAGTCCCAACGATTGGCATGGAAATAATCTGCCAATAGAGGAGTGCCTAGGATTTGACGTACTTGTTCGCGCGTTAATCCCTCTTGCAACTTGGAATACTGTTCGCTCGAGATAAAGTTCCCTTGAACTACATCTGGAACATAGGGGCGGAAAATCGTATTCATCCAAGCCCTTTGGGTTTCATCAACCGAAGTGGTGCAGCCACTCAGACCCAAGAAACCAAGGGCGGCAACGAAAAATACACTGGCGCGCGTAGGCTTAGAAATAATCCCAGAAATCGGGGCGAAAAGACGACTAAAAAGTTGAAGGCAATTTTGCATGGCTGGCCGTATCATTAAGACATTGATTTTAGCTCCCAATGCCATGAATATGAACCAAAACCCTACTCCAGCAAATTTACGCGATATCGGCCTCAAAGCCACCGGTCCACGCATGAAAATTTTAGATTTTTTTCACCAAAATGGAGGCACCCATTTCAGTGCGGAAGATGTCTTTATGGCTCTAGCTAAAGAGGATCGAGAAATAGGCCTAGCAACGGTTTACCGGGTTCTTACTCAGTTTGAACAGGCCGGTCTTCTGCTCCGCAGCCATTTTGAGTCCAGCAAAGGGGATGGCCGCGCCATCTACGAGCTTAATGAAGGTCAACACCATGATCATCTAGTGTGTTTAGATTGCGGTCATGTCGAAGAGTTTGTCGATGAAGCTATCGAAAAAAGACAGCGTGACATAGCTAAAAACCTGGGTTTTGCACTAGAAGAGCATTCTTTAGCAATGTATGGCCATTGTCAGAAGAAAAATTGCCGAAATAAGCAAAAAACCTAAAAAATTGAAGCATTATGAGAAAAAAGACCTCGAATTGAGGTCTTTTTTGCATAAATGATGCATTTAAGCATCTTTTAACAACTTTTAACTATTTTACAGCCATCAGTGCTTCAGCAGCGTTCAACATTTGAACTGAATAACCCCATTCATTGTCATACCAAGCCAAAACCTTGACCAATTTACCGTCAGCTGAAACTCGGGTTTGGGAGGCATCATAAATACTAGGGCGTGGATCATGATTGAAATCAATTGAGACCAAAGGCAAGGTATTGAATCCCAAAATACCCTTCAACTCACCCTCACTAGCAGTTTTGAGAATTGCATTGACCTCATCTACGCTGGTAGCCCGCGAAGCGGCAAAGGTTAAATCCACCACAGAAACATTGATGACGGGTACACGCATCGCAAAACCATCAAAACGCCCAGCCAAAGCTGGTAATACCAAGCCAACTGCTTTTGCTGCACCAGTCTTGGTTGGGATCATGCTGGTAACCGCAGAACGGGCACGACGCATATCCTTGTGATAAACGTCAGTTAAGACTTGATCATTGGTAAATGCATGAATGGTGGTCATCAGGCCAGATTCAATGCCAATTTTTTCCAATAAGGGCTTAACTAATGGCGCTAAACAGTTGGTAGTACAGCTAGCATTGGAAACAACAACATCGCTAGGCTTAAGCACTTGTTGATTTACACCATAGACAATAGTGGCATCAACATCCTTTTCACCAGGAGCGGAAATCAAGACTTTTTTCGCGCCCTGTGAAATATGCACCAAGGCTTTTTCTTTAGAGGTAAATTTACCAGAACACTCTAAAACCAAATCCACACCCAACTCACCCCATGGGGTTTCCAATGGATTGCGAGTGGAAAACATCTTAATGCGATCCCCATTAACAACCATGTGATCACTATCCACTTTTACTTCAGCTGGAAAACGGCCATGCGCAGAATCATATTGCGTTAGATGGGCGTTGATATCGATATCACCCATGGCATTAATCGCAACAATCTTGATATCCCGTCTAGGCTTTCCATTAGCCTGGTCTTCATACAAAGCACGCAAGACCATACGACCAATACGTCCATAACCATTAATTGCGACTCGAATTGTCATTCCATTCCCCTTGCTAATATAAATTTCTGAGTTAAGTGCTATGTTTATTTTTTCTTAAGCATTTGCGATACATTGCTTAACAGTTTTGGCAATCTGATCAACCGTTAAACCAAAATATTCATAAAGTTGTGGCGCAGGCGCTGACTCACCAAATGTATCCACACCATGTACAGCAGCGCAACCATATTTCCACCAAAAATCACTCACGCCTGCTTCAACAGCAATACGGGGAATATTAGGCGGCAATACTTTTGATTTGTATGTGGCGACCTGTTGATCAAATACTGTCGTTGAAGGCATAGATACCACCCTCACTCCTAGACCACCTTCTTCTAAGCGCTCCGCCGTTTGAATAGCCAAACCAACCTCAGAACCAGTGGCAATAATGACGGCATCAATCTGAGCTTTCTTGGGGTCTCGCAATATATAGCCACCACGCGCAATATCTTTAATCTGTTGTGCACTGCGCGAAACAAATGGGCAGTTTTGGCGACTAAAAATTAAAGCACTCGGCCCGTTCTTACGCTCTATGGCAGAACCCCAAGCAACTGCACTCTCAGTGGTATCGCATGGACGCCACACCATTAGATTTGGAATCAAACGCAGGCTAGCAACATGCTCAACAGATTGGTGAGTTGGGCCATCCTCACCCAAACCAATAGAGTCATGGGTAAAGACAAAAATACTACGCAACTTCATCAACGCAGCCATACGCAAGGCGTTACGACTATAGTCGGAGAAGGTTAAGAAGGTTCCGCCAAAAGGAATATAACCGCCATGCAAGGCAATACCATTCATGATGGCGCTCATACCAAATTCACGCACACCATAATTAATATGGTTTCCCCATTGATCTGCGCGAACAGGTTTGCAGGTGCTCCAATTGGTTAAATTAGATCCCGTTAAATCTGCAGAACCCCCCATAAATTCAGGCATAACGGGAGCCAAGGCTTCAATAGCATTTTGACTCGCTTTGCGAGTAGCAATGGTTTCTGCCTTAGCTTGACATGTCTTAAGATAAGCATCTAAGGTCGATGAAAATTCTTCGGATAAATCACCCTGCATACGACGCTGCAATTCAGAAGCAAGTTCTGGATATTTGTTCTTATATGTTTGGAATTTTTTATTCCATTCATGTTCGACTGCTTGTCCGCGTTTTTTAAAATCCCATGCTTCATAAAGATCTTTTGGAATTTCAAATGGTGCATAAGGCCAATTCAATGCAATACGTGTCTCGGCAATTTCGGCCGCACCTAGTGGTGATCCATGAACCTTATCGCTACCCGCCATATTAGGCGAGCCTTGACCAATAGCAGTCTTACAACACATCAAAGTTGGCTTATCGCTTTTCTTCGCTTGTGTGATGGCAGCAGATACCGCTTGTGCATCATGCCCATCAACATCGCGAATAACATTCCAGCCATAGGCCTCAAAACGTTTCGGAGTATCTTCGTTAAACCAAGAGATGACCTTGCCATCAATGGAGATACCATTGTCATCCCAGAGAGCGATCAGTTTATTTAACTTTAAGGTCCCAGCCAAGGAACACACCTCATGACTGATGCCCTCCATCAAACAACCATCACCTAAAAATGCATAGGTGTAATGATCAACGATTTGATGACCTGGGCGATTAAATTCTTCCGCAAGTAATTTTTCTGCAAGCGCCATTCCAACCGCATTTGAAATTCCCTGACCCAAAGGACCTGTTGTTGTCTCAACGCCAGGAGTAATTCCGTATTCAGGATGGCCAGGAGTCTTGCTATGTAATTGCCGGAAATTTTTTAATTCACCAATCGGTAAATCGTAACCAGTTAGATGCAAGAGTGAATACAACAACATCGAACCATGACCGTTGGACAAAACAAAACGGTCACGGTTCATCCAATGCGGATCCGTTGGATTGTGCTGCAAATGCTCATTCCAAAGACCTACTGCGATATCGGCCATCCCCATTGGCATACCAGGATGACCTGAATTTGCCTGTTGAACTGCATCCATGGATAAAGCGCGAATGGCGTTTGCCATACGAATTTGAAGATTTGACATCGTAAAAGTGGTCTCGAGGTAAATAAATTGGCTATATTGCAGTAATGCCTCAATTTTATCTTCCCAGCCCATGGCAATCCGAAAAGCCTACTGAACTCACCTCAGAGCTTGCCCACCACTTACGCGTCCGACGCATCCAAGTGGGGGAATTTTTCCCTATCTTTGATGGAAATGGGCAAATTGCTCAGGCCAAATTACTTTCGCTGACCGGAAAAACAGGCCAAATTCAATTAAAAGAGATCTGTACTGATATCCATCGGGAGAGTCCATATGCCATTACCTTGGCTCAAGGACTTGCCGGTGGAGACAAAATGGACTGGATAGTCGAAAAAGCTGTTGAAACTGGAGCGCAAATCATTGCCCCGATGCAGTGCGAACGCTCAGTCATCAAACTTACCCGCTCAAGCGATGCTGAACGCGCTCAAAAGCGTCTTTTACATTGGAAAGGGATCATTCAAGCAGCTTGCGAACAATGCGATAGAACTGTTTTTACGAGCCTTGAGCCCATTCAAACATTTGAGAATTACCTTAAAAATCCAAATAAAACCAGTCTGAAGCTACTTTTAAGTCCAGATGCCAGTAAAAGCCTATATTCCGTATTAATCGAACACCCCCCTCAGGATATTGTTTTAATGATTGGGCCAGAAGGAGGGCACTCGCCCGAAGAGGAGGTCTTAGCCCAAGCCGCAGGCTATCAATTGGTATCTTTAGGAGATCGGGTTCTGAGAACAGAAACGGCCGGAATCGTTGCGATTACGGCCGTACATAGCATTTGGGATGCCCAAGTGCAAAACGAACTACAAAATCGTCTTAAATAGGGAAATTAAGCGAAAGAGTAGAAAACTCGGTAAGGAGTGCGCCTCTCAGACCAGAAATCCACCGCGTCGCGGAAGACGTCTAATAGAGTTTCACGAGCCTCTTTATCGAACTTCTGAGTGCAAGGCAAGCCTTCTAAAACCACTACAAAACCAGGTTGTGACCCAGTTTTATCTACTGTAGTGGTTAATGCATCTAGCAAAGGATCGAAATTTTTAGCTTGCTGCTTAGTCAAAGAGTAGGCAATAGCAATACATTCAAGCACTTCGCCCTTAGTCATCGCATTTGCGCAATTAGCGTAAATAAAATGCTGGCCAAGCTCAGTTGCAGCTTCTTGCAGATCCGGAGTACGGAATGCACGAATAGACTGCACGATATTAGGTCGTACACTGCGCAACATAGCCGGTGGTCCGGCATCGCGAACGGCCAAAGCGGCACGCCAAGAAGCTGTCACTTTTTTCCCCGACACTTGATTTGCTGCATAGGTTTGTAAACGAGATAAACCACCCTGTGCATAAACATTGGCAGCAGGAGATTCGGTTTCTAGTCGATCGTTGCTATCCCAACCTTCAGCACGACTATGTTCGTCAAAGCTTACTGTATTGGTGTTTTCAGAGCGATTATTCATGATGGGTGCTAGGTTACCCCTAACACGCCATCAAATCAAGTCCAATTAAAGCCAGTTTTATATAAGTTACTGATTTATATAAAAATAATATATGTTAGCTATTGCTAACACATATTATTAAAGGGTTTTTAAGAAACGCCCCTCGCATTGCTTGCAGCCTCTACAACAGCCAAAGTTGTCACATTAACAATCCGACGTACTGTCGCAGCTGGAGTCAAAATATGAATCGGCTTAGCAACGCCTAAAAGGAGTGGCCCAATAGCGACACCATTGCCTGCTGCTGTTTTTAATAAGTTGTAACTAATGTTTGCTGCATCAATATTTGGCAATACCAAGAGGTTTGCATCCCCTTTTAATGGGGAAGAAGATACAGCACCAGCGCGAATAGTTTCGTCTAATGCACTATCCCCATGCATTTCACCATCAATCTCCAGAGTTGGATCGGCCTTCTGAATTAAAGCCAATACTTGACGCATTTTGACTGCGGAAGGTGCATTGCTTGAACCAAAATTTGAATGGGATAGAAGCGCAACTTTTGGGGCTAAACCTAATTTGCGCATCTCACTAGCAGCCATTAAGGTTAATTCAGCCAATTGCTCGGCAGTTGGATCCAGATTAATGTGTGTATCTACCAAAAAGACTTGGCGACCCGGCAAAATTAAACCAGACATAGCACCATAAACATTAGCACCCGGCTCGTGGCCAATCACTTCATCGATATATTTCAAGTGAGTGGCAATATTACCGATGGTTCCTGAAATCATGCCGTCAGCCATGCCTTTTTTAATCAGCAAGCTACCAATCAAGCTATTGCGACGACGCGTCTCTAATTTCGCATAAGCCTCTGACACGCCCTTGCGCTCAGTTAAGCTCAAATAGGTTTGCCAGAAATCACGATAACGTGAATCACTCTCTGGATTAACGATCTCAAAGTCTTCGCCAGATTTCATGCGCAAACCAAACTTCTCGATACGGTGCTCGATAACTGAAGGACGACCAATCAAAATTGGGGTTGCCAGATGCTCATCAATAATAATTTGGACAGCCCGCAATACGCGCTCATCTTCGCCCTCAGAGAACACAATCCGTTTTTGATTGGCTGGCACGCGCTTAGCAATACTAAACAACGGCTTCATCAAAGTACCAGAGTGGTACACAAATTGCTGAAGTTGATTCCGGTATGCATCAAAGTCTTTGATGGGACGAGAAGCTACGCCATCATCCATAGCCGCTTTAGCTACGGCAGGAGCAATAACCGTAATTAAACGTGGATCAAAAGGTTTTGGAATCAAATACTCAGGGCCAAATGAGAGGTTCTCAATCCCATAAACAGAGGTTACTACCTCGCTTTGCTCAGCTTGAGCTAGCTCAGTTACAGCCCTCACAGCAGCAATTTCCATGCCGCGGGTAATCGTGGTTGCACCAACATCCAAAGCGCCGCGGAAGATAAATGGGAAACATAAGACGTTATTCACCTGGTTTGGATAATCCGTTCTTCCTGTTGCTATCACTGCATCAGGTCGAACTTCCTTAACTTCTTCTGGAAGAATTTCTGGTGTTGGGTTTGCCAAGGCATAAACCAATGGATTAGGGGCCATCTTTTTGACCATAGATTGCTTTAAGACGCCACCAGCAGAAAGACCCAAGAAGATGTCAGCACCTTCAATTGCCTCATCCAATGTTCTTAAGGTGGTTTCTTGGCAGAACGGTTCTTTTTCAGGGTCCATTAATTCTTTACGGCCCTTGTAAGCAACCCCCGCAAGATCCGTTACCCAGATGTTTTTACGGGGAATACCCAGGTCAACTAAAAGATCCAGACAGGCTAAAGCAGCAGCTCCAGCGCCAGATGTGACCAACTTCACCTGATCCACCTCTTTTCCGACAACCTTTAAACCATTCAAAATAGCGGCAGCTACAACAATGGCTGTACCGTGTTGATCATCATGAAAGACGGGAATCTTCATGCGAGCTTGTAATTTGCGCTCAACCACAAAACAATCCGGGGCCTTAATATCCTCTAAATTGATACCACCAAAGGTTGGCTCCAAAGCAGCAATAATTTCAATTAACTTTTCTGGATCATTTTCATTTACTTCGATATCAAATACGTCGATACCAGCAAACTTTTTAAAGAGGACAGCTTTGCCCTCCATCACCGGCTTACTTGCCAAAGGTCCAATATTTCCTAATCCAAGTACCGCGGTGCCATTGGTAATAACACCGACTAAATTTCCACGGGCGGTGAAACGAAATGCATTTGCAGGATCTTTAACAATTTCTTCACAAGCAGCAGCGACACCTGGCGTATAAGCAAGAGCTAAATCTCGCTGGTTAGTTAACTGCTTGGTGGCGGCAATTTCGATTTTTCCAGGCACTGGAAATTCGTGGTAATCAAGGGCAGCTTTTCTCAAATCTGCAATTTGTTGTTCTTTGTTATCGCTAGCTTTACTCATTAGTTGACTCATCACTAAGACTTATTGAAGCTTCTAATTCTATTCCTCTCTGCCAAGTATTTCTTAAGAGCCATAAAATGAGGAATGTTTTCTCAAACTCCTCCGCTTGGTGAATTCGATCTTATCCAACATTTTTTTAAAGCTGGATCTGATGCCATGCTTTCTGAAGGAAATGCAACAATCTCATTGGGAATTGGGGATGACTGCGCACTTTTACAAACCCTTCCCAATGAAGAAATCGCGATCACTAGCGATATGCTGGTGTCGGGAAGGCATTTTTTTGCAGATGCAAATCCTGAGTGGCTGGGCCATAAAGCCCTAGCAGTCAACCTTTCCGACCTTGCCGCCATGGGAGCAAAGCCTTTGGGCTTCACTTTAGCGATTGCTTTACCAGAGGTCAATTCAAAATGGCTAGAGTTATTTAGCAAGGGATTATTTGCAATTGCAAAAGCCTATTCTTGCCCTCTGATTGGCGGAGATACTACTGCTGGCCCACTCAATATTTCCATTACCGCCTTTGGAAGCATTCCCAAAGGAAAAGCCATACGTAGATCTGGTGCAAATATCGGTGATGATATTTGGGTATCCGGAGAAGTGGGGGATGCCAGATTCACTCTTGCTGCACTGCGTCATGAAATAGACATTGAAAAAACTGATTTAGAGCTTATTCAATCACGCATGCATCAACCCACCCCAAGAGTGCAACTGGGAATAGCTTTAAGAGATATTGCCACCGCTGCCTTAGACATCTCCGATGGCCTGCTTGGCGATCTAGTACATATTCTGAAGGCATCCAAAGCTAACGGGAAAGTATTTCTTGCGGAGCTTCCAAAATCAGCATATCTACTTAAGCAAAACGAACAAATTCAAAATCAATTTGCTGCGTGTGGAGGGGATGACTATGAGCTATGCTTTACTGCCCCAAGTACCCAACGGGAAACTATTGCCCAAATTGGTCACAACCTAGATTTAGCTCTCACCAGAATTGGATATATCCAAGCCATGAAGAATACCGAGCCATCTATTGAGTTAATCGCCGCAGACGGTAGTCGCTTAAATGAGCAAGAAACTGCCGCCCTCCTACAATCCTTTGACCACTTTGCATGAATACTGAAACCACCCACTCCAAAATCACTCCTGTAGTAACTACCCCAACAGTTAAATGGGTCTTTGCAAAAATCACCCGCATGATGGCATTTGGTTTTGGTAGCGGTCTCAGTCCTAAAGCGCCAGGCACTGCTGGAACCTTATGGTCATGGGCAACGTTTCTGATTGGCGATCTTTTTTTATCTAGACAAAATTGGCTATGGCTTATTTTTGGCGGTATTGTTCTGGGCTGCTGGATTTGTGGACATGTTAGTGAAGAGCTTGGCAAACAAGATTTTGGCGGCATCGTCTGGGATGAGATTGTGGCCTTCTGGCTGCTACTGGCCCTCACCATGCCCATGACAATATGGATGCAATGTTTAGCCTTTGGAGTCTTTAGATTATTTGATGCCCTCAAGCCGGGGCCAATTGGGTTAATTGATCACCACTTCAAACACCTTGAAGGCAATACCAATTCAGCTCCTTCAAGTGCTTTGCAAATCCTCTGGAGAGGATTTGGCATCATCGCTGATGATCTGGCGGCAGCCTTTCTAACCTATCTTGTCATCGTTGCAGTGCATGTAGCGATCAAATTAGCCGCATGAAAACTCCTCTTGACCTCGCCAAAGGCGTCGCCAATCTACTCATCGCCAAGGGTTGGACTTTAGGGTTAGCCGAGTCCTGCACTGGAGGCTTGGTATGCGCGACATTGACTGAACTTCCAGGATCGAGCGATTGGTTTGAACGTGGCTACATCACTTATAGCAATCAAGCCAAATCAGAGTGTCTCGGTGTTCCAGCGGAAATTATCGACTCATTTGGCGCTGTTAGCGAACAAGTCGCCAAGGCAATGGCAGAAGGTGCGCAGCGTAATGCAGGAGTTAATGTAGCAATCTCTGTTACCGGTATTGCCGGTCCCAGCGGGGGATCAATAGAAAAGCCAGTGGGCACCGTATGTTTTGCTTGGGCAATAGAAAAAAACACTATCTATCAAACAAAATACTTCACAGGCTCCCGTCAGGAAATTAGGGATAGCGCTTGCACATATGCACTGTCAGAGCTAATGAAATTAATAAATCCATAAAACATTAATGGATTTATTAATTACTTCATCCACCCTTTGTGATGGAAATACCATAAAGGAATGATGGCTGATATCAACATTGCGACTAAGGCCATAGGGTACCCCCAGGTCAAATCTAACTCAGGAATATTCCGGTAGTTCATCCCCCAGATACTAGCCAATAAAGTTGGCGGCATTAAAGCTACCGACACCACCGAGAAGATCTTAATGATCTTACTTTGGTTGAGGTTAATAAAACCTACAGTGGCATCCATCAAGAAGTTGATCTTATCGAACAAGAAAGCAGTATGGTTCTCTAAAGAATCAATGTCACGCAGAATCTGGCGAGCCTCTTCTTGTTGCTCATCGGAGAGCAATTTACTGCGCATTAAAAAAGACAAGGCTCGACGGGTATCCATCACATTACGGCGAATACGACCATTCGTATCCTCTTCTTTTGCAATGGTCTCCAAGACGACCTCCGCTTCCGCATCATTAATATCATCCGAAAGAACTTGTTTACCAGCTTGCTCGAGGTTTTCATAAACCTCCTCTAAGGCGTCAGCAGAGTACTCCGCATCTGTTGAGTAAAGATCCAACAACACATCTTTTGCATTGCTTACAGATCCTGGACGCAAACGCGCGCGCAAACGAACCAAGCGGAACACTGGTAAATCCTCGTCATGAATCGAGAAAAGTACTTGTTTAGTTAAGACGAAAGCTACCCGAATGTTGCGGGAGGTCTCTTCTTCGTCCAATAAGAAATCGGTGCGAATATGGAGATGACCATCATCAGCCTCAAAATAACGCGCTGAAGCCTCTAGATCTCCTAAATCATCTAACTCAGGGAGAAGCACTCCAAAAGCCTCTTTAATCCAAATGAGCTCTTCTTCTTCTGGGTCGACCACGTCAATCCAAATGGGATTTGCATATTGCAACAATTCATTGCGATCTTCCACTTGCTCTTGGGAGAGGCGGCCATTTTGCAGGACGAACAAGTTGATCATGGTGAACTCCTAAGGAATGTGCGCTAGTTTATCCTATAGACCATGACAGTTTCACTAAAAAGCAATCAAATCTAATGAACTCCACCTCAAATTCCTTTACCCAGCAACTCCAGTCCGCATGGGCTTCCCAAGGCAGCATGTTGTGTGTTGGCCTTGACCCAGACCTAAAGCGCCTACCGTCAGCTCTACAAGGAAAGCCGGAGGGAATGTATGAGTTCTGCCGAGAAATCGCCGATGCTACAGCAGATCTTGTTTGCTCCTTTAAACCTCAGTTTGCTTACTTTGCCTCCCAAGGGGCTGAGGCTCAGCTTGAGAAGCTCATCAAATACCTCAAAAATGCCTATCCGCACATTCCAGTCATTCTGGACTCAAAACGGGGCGATATCGGCAGCACTGCCGAGCACTATGCTCTTGAGGCATTTGATCGCTACGGGGCAGATGCTGTAACAGTTAATCCCTATATGGGCTTTGACTCCATTGAGCCCTATTTACGCCACACTGGTAAAGGGGTGATTGTCTTATGTCGCACCTCCAACCCCGGAGGCTCTGATTTACAGTTTTTGAATGTCGCCCCTAATGGCGAGCCGCTCTATCTCCATGTGGCAAAACTCGCTGCAGAACGCTGGAATACCTCAGGCCAAATTAGCCTCGTAGTAGGCGCTACCTTCCCAGAAGAAATTGCCAAAGTACGTACGATTGTTGGCGATATGCCCTTATTAATTCCCGGCGTTGGGGCGCAAGGTGGAGACATTCAAGCCACAGTGAATGCGGGCAGTATTCCTAATAAACCAGGAACTGGCATGATGATTAATTCATCAAGGGCAATTTTGTACGCAAGCTCAGGAAGCGACTTCGCAGATGCAGCCAGAAAAATCGCTCAAAATACGCGCGATGCATTAAGAGTGGCAGCCGCCCAGTAATCCTAAATTAGTGGGGTCCGCCCTTTGGAGGTGGAGTCAGCGCAATATGGTCCATGTACTCCAAGATGAAATCTTGGCGATTGGAGAAATTAATATTGGCTTTGCGACAATACTTTGCCTTGTCAAAGCATTTTGGTGCCGGCAAAGCGGAAGCCAGTTGAGCTGCTTGTTCTCGATCTAAATTGGCTGGAGCCATTCCAAAATAGTGTTGAGAGGCCGCACCCACACCAAAAATACCCTCCCCCCATTCCACAGAATTAAGATAAATCTCAAAAATACGCTGCTTTGAGAGGATTAATTCAAGCAAGCCAGTAATGATTAACTCCTGACCTTTACGGAAATAGTTTTGCTCAGAGGAAAGAAACAGGTTTTTTGCTAGCTGCTGAGTAATCGTAGAGCCACCACGTAAAGCAGTTTTTTCTTTATGGGATTTTTGCTGATTCTTTTCCCAGGCTTTTTGCATATCCTCAACACGAACTCCGTTGTGTTGAAAAAAGATATCGTCCTCACTCACCAAAATCGCCCGTTTTACATTTGTAGAAATCTTGCCGTAAGGCACCCATGAAGACTGGATAGAGCATGACAAATGCCAGCCACATAAACGCCAAGATTCCGCACGCTGAAACGCAGTGCTGCCAGGATTTAAGAAAGACCACAAGCCAACTTGAATCACAAAATACATTTGCATGGCAATAAAACCACCAAACAAACATTTCAGAAAATAACTTAGCCAACGCATTGAGGCTTTAGAGGCTAGTTAACCGAAGTGCGCAACTCAGCCAAAATGGCTCGAGGGCAAATGGATTGGGTCAACTCCGAACCTCTCCAAATTAGAAAAGCATCTGCGGCCTGCTCTACCAACATACCTAAACCATCGCTTACTCGAGCCCCTCTCTGAAAAGCCTGTGCCATAAAAGCGGTAGTTTTACCGTACACCATGTCATAAGCAAATGATCTAGGTGTGAATATATTAACTACAGCCCCCGCGCTCAGTGGCGACTCATCCGAGAGACCAGCTGCAGTAGCATTAATAATAAGATCAAAAGGCTGAGTAGTTTTAACTTGATCTTCCAAATCCGAAAGAGTGCGCGACCCCAGCTTCACCTGCCATGCGAGAGCGACTTTACTAAATAGCCCCACAAGTTCATCCGCTTTTTCACTTGAACGATTGGCAATGATCAACTCAACTGGTGACTGTTCTAGCAAAGGCCCCAATACCCCGCGAGCAGCCCCACCGGCACCAAGCAATAACACTCTGGCTCCATGCAGCTCAATACCTTGAGCCAGCAAATCTCTTACCAGGCCAGCACCGTCAGTATTATCGCCATAAATTTTTTCATCTTGAATGAACAAGGTATTCACAGCGCCTGCCAATTGAGCGCGAGGCGTCAATACATCACACAAAGCTTGCGCCTCCAATTTGAATGGCACAGTGACATTCATACCTTTGCCACCTTGCGCAAAAAAGGCCTTAACTTCCCCTCTAAATTGATTTATGGCTGGCTGCAAGCGGCCATAATACATAGCTTGTTTAGATTGCTCCGCAAAGCGACTGTGAATCTGTGGTGACTTGCTATGAGCAATAGGATTGCCAGCAACAGCATAAACATCCAGTCCTGGAAAGAGAGCGGGGTCTGTATGCAAATCTAAGTTTGAGGTTAGTGAATTCATGATGGCTACAGAATAAGCGAATTTTCTCAATAGATATTAGTGGTGCAAATCTAAATGGTCTGAACCATCTCTTGTAAAGTCAAAAGTAGAAACCCAATCTAGCACATCTATTTGATTGCGCATTTCAGATGGAAAAGAGCCAAAGGGGGCTGAAGCTCGAACGATGGCTAAAGCCTGACGATCTAACTCGGCATTCCCAGAGCTTCGTCCTATTGAAAGACCTTCTTTACCTTGAGCGTTTGGGGTGATACGCCCTTGCGCATCAACGCTCACCACAATCACAAGGCTGCCATAAAGTGGACGTCCATTAGCGCGCGGGAAGAAAGTGCTGCCGTAAGTCTCGATCTTTTGCCGCATAGCATCGTAATACTGCGCAAAAACAACCGCCTTAGTGCTAGCTCCAGTCAATACCTTACGACGTGGCTCCTTGCCATTAATTTGCAAACGTTTTGCTAACTCTGCCTCTAAAGAATTTAATTGGGAAATCAATTTTTTTTCTTCCCCGCTTTTGCGCCCACCGGAACGAGTGCGCTCAGCATCTAATTTAGCCAGCATTTGCTTTTGCTGTTTTTCCAAAATCTCTAACTGGGCATCCGCGCCCAATCTGGCACGATGCAGAGCACTTGCCTCCTGATCAGCTGTTTTCCCACCACCCTGAAGATCGGCCTGCGCTAATTTATTTGCATGTTTAGAGGGAGTGGGATTGCTGGCATTGACCAGCACCACGCTCAAGGGCGTATTGAGGCGACGACTCTGAACTTCATTCATACCCCAACGAAATGATAAAAAAATCAAATGAATCAATAGAGAAGCAGCAAGCGCAAACCCAAATGGATAGCGCTCCCACATATTTTTTAAATAACACCTGAACGCCTGGGCGCCATCTAATCTAGGCAGGAGTTGCATCATCCTCGGGAGTACTCTGTTTTTCTATAGATTCAATTTGAACTACACGAACCTCAGCACTTAATTGCAAGAGATCAACACTCAAAATAGTAACTTCAGCTCGGGTCATACGTGGGTGGGTAGCTAACTCTGGGATAGGTAAATGCAAAGGAATCACTTCAACCCTAGACATGCCCTCTTTCAAATGGCGAACAAACACATGTCTAGGTGTGGATTCTTGCATCACCCATCTCAAACACCAATACTTCTCCATACGATCTTGATATTCACCATAGGCCTGATAAGAGGCATCAAAATCGGCCGCAATACCCATTAAGGTTGCATCTCTTGGTGGAAAGGGAGCAACCATCTTCGCGGTCACACCATGCTTAGCCAAAGCAATGAGTTGCCATTGATTTACAAGATCAGAATATCTTCTCAGCGGCGATGTACACCAAGCGTAGTACTCCAAACCTAATCCCTCATGAGGACCTGGAGTAGTTTGCATGCGGGTGCGCAATGGACCCCAGCCTTTTTGTGTGCGGAATAGCCCTGGAAGACCATGCTCCGCCAATAAACGCCCTGAAGCGCTATTACAGTAGATCATCCACTCAGCAACAATCGTATCCAAAATAGAGCCACGCTGACGGGGGGTAATCTCTACCCGCTTACTCCCATCAACTTCTTGAATTTGAAAATGAAAATCTCTTGCTAAGGCATTTGGATCAATCAGGCCCAAATGCTCCGGACGCAGTCCATTGACAATGCGCTGCGCTTGACGGCCCGCATGTAAAAGTTTTGCAGCTTGCCACAAAACCGATAATTCATGACGGTAAGGAAATTCATCCAGATCAGAAGCTAGGCTTTCTTCCGTTACCTTATGCTCCAAATCTTCTAATCGTAAATTAGCAGCCATTGGAACCCTCTCTACCCGCAGCTGCAAAGAGTGATCAACAATCTTTCCCACTTGATCAATATCTACATAAATTGAGAGTGCAGGTCGTGGCGCGCCCTCATCTAATGAGAACTGCTGTATCAATGAATTAGGCAGCATTGTAATTTTGTCGCCCGGAAAATACACAGTAGACATACGCATTCGCGCGATCTGATCCAAGGGATCATCTTTCGAAATAGATAAGCCAGGAGCGGCGATGTGCACACCAATCCGATAGCCGCCCCCTCCCTCTGTCAACACTGTCACCGATAAAGCATCGTCAATCTCAGTAGTCCCAGAATCATCAATGGAGAAAGCCTGAACTTGAGCGAGCGGTAATTGGGCTAAGGTAGCCTCATAAGCATCCTCATCAAGATGCATGCTTTCATTGTGATTTGCCCCCATCGGAAAGTGGGTCTTCAGGAAAAATCCTTGGTGATAGTCTAAAGGTGAATCTATAGCCCCACACCGAATCATGAGTTGCGCAGGGGATTCTCCTGTTGCCGCACAAGCAGCAATAAAGGCTTTATATGCTGAGGTATTTTTATCTGGCGAGAATAAGAGTTGTTTTGCAATGGACAGGAGTGCTTCAGGAAATTTTCCAGAAACAAGCTCCTGCTGCCAAACGGTTTGCTGCTCTAACTCTTTTTGCTTGCGCTCAAGCGCGAGCAAGCCAGCCTGCAATTGATCCAAGGGAGCGCGTTGAAAGCGACCACGCCCTTTGCGGCGGAAAAACACTGGAGCACCCTGTAAAGCAATCGCCAGCGCCACTTGCTGAGAAATACTGGCTTGAGATCCAAAATATTCGTGAGCGACATCAACTAAACCAAACTCTTCATCAGGAGCGCAATCCCAGAGTAGCTGTAAGTCAATCTCTTTGGATAAAGCATTCGCCTCATCCATGACAACTTGAGGTTCAGGCTTTTCAAACCGCAACCAAACCTCTTTTGCTTTCAGTTTGATTTTTTTACCAGATAGACTGCTTGCCTGCCAGGATTCAGTATCGCCTGAACCAGAGGCAGAATGGACTGTAGCGATCTTAATGTCGCCACCCTCTTCATATAAAAGATGCATGCTTACAGGGAAATTCCGCCGCTGGCTTCTAGTGCAACACCATTTACATAGCTTGCCTCATCACTAGCTAAAAATAGATAAACGTTTGCCATTTCCTCAGGGGTACCCAAGCGCCCAAGCCAGCTACGCTTTTCAATGTCTTGCAAAATATTTTCCGGCATCGCCTTCACCATTTCTGTGGCAATGAATCCTGGACATACCGCGTTCACACGGATGCCTTTTGAGCCTAATTCACGCGCCCAAGTTTTGGTAAATCCAATAATCCCAAACTTGGTAGCTGCATAGTTCGTTTGACCAAAATTACCATAAAGGCCAACAACACTAGAAGCATTAACGATTGCGCCAGAACCAGCCTCAAGCATATGAGGCACAACTAACTGTGTGCAGTTAAATACACCTTTTAAATTTACGTCAATGACCGTATCGAATTGTGCTTCGGTCATTTTGATTAAACGCGCATCTTGCGTAATGCCAGCGTTGTTAATCAAAATATCAATTCGCCCATGACGTTGAATAATTTCATCTACAACGGATTGAATGCTTGCACGATCAGTGACATTCATTACATGACCCTCAGCACCAGGAATCTGATCAACTGCCGCTTTTATTGCCTCAGAGCCAATGTCAACAATGATGACTTTTGCTCCTTCTTGTGCAAACCGTTTGGCTGTTGCGAAGCCAATACCTTTTGCCGCTCCAGTAATGATGGCTACTTTATCTTTTAATCTATCGCCCATTTTTAACTTTCCTATTGAGTTTCAGTTAACACCTATTGATTACCAAACAACCCTTAAGCAATCGCATTTAATATTTTTTGATGTATGCCACCAAAGCCGCCATTACTCATTACCAGAATGTGATCTCCAGGCTGAGCTTCTTTAGAAATGGCTAAGACAAGCTCTTCCAAGTCATCGAAAGCATGCGCCTTATTTTTTTCATTGTCATTCAAGGGGGATAAGACTTCTGCAAGATCCCAGCCCAATATATCCTTTCCAGCACTTGCACCATAAGCAAAAACTTTATCAACCTCATGCAAACTAGCTGGCAATTGCGCTTTCATAACACCTAATTTCATCGTATTTGAGCGAGGTTCCAGTACCGCCAGAATGCGCGCCTTACCTACTCGTCTACGCAATCCATCAACAGTAGTTGTAATAGCCGTAGGGTGATGAGCAAAATCGTCATATATGGTGATGTCATTAGCAACGCCAATGGTTTCCAAGCGGCGCTTTACATTCTTGAAGTCTGACAGTGCCAGCGCAGCATCCGCAGGGGTGATGCCAATATGGTTGGCAGATGCAATTGCAGCAAGAGCATTTAGCTGATTGTGACGGCCCATTACCCCTGAATCAGGAGCCCACCTTACAGTGGCCACATCTTGACCAAGATGGCGAACAATAAAGCCATCATCTTCCTGCGGAATTAAAGACCATGCATTTTGTTTGTCTTGCCCAAAATGCTCAACAGAAGACCAGGCCCCACGTGCGATAACACTCTCTAAAGCAGGCTCTTCACCATTGACAACCAATAGACCGTCACCAGGAACAGTGCGTACAAGATGATGAAATTGGGTTTCAATTGCAGCAAGATCAGCAAAAATATCTGCGTGATCAAACTCAAGATTATTTAATAAAGCAGTACGTGGGCGGTAATGAACAAATTTACTGCGCTTATCAAAAAATGCTGTGTCATATTCATCTGCCTCGATGACAAAGTACTTTCCCTCACCCAATTTTGCAGAGACCGTGAAGTTCAATGGGACGCCACCTATCAAATAACCCGGCTTGTATCCGTTGTATTCCAAAATCCAAGCGAGCATGGCTGAGGTAGTGGTTTTACCGTGCGTACCAGCAACTGCTAAAACATGCCTTCCAAATAAAACTTGCTCGCCCAACCATTGCGGTCCAGACGTATATGGAAGACCTTGGTTCAAAATGGCCTCCATCAGCGGATTGCCGCGAGAAACCACGTTGCCTATAACGAATAAATCAGGCATCGTCTCAAACTGTAATAATTGATCGGGCGAGAATCCCTCAATCAGCTCAATACCTTGAGCCTCAAGCTGAGTGCTCATTGGTGGATACACGTTGGCATCACAGCCAGTAACGCGATGTCCAGCCTGCCGAGCGATTGCGGCAATGCCGCCCATGAAAGTTCCGCAAATGCCCAAGATATGAATATGCATTGGCAAATTTTAGCAACTAAGCCATAAACCACTTTTCTTCAGACTTACAACGATAGAAGACTTAGTTTTCGATTATTTTGACTCGATTTACCGGTTAATGCTGTATATAATTACAGTATGTTTAGAGCAACTAAAGTACGTCTTTATCCAACTAAAGCTCAAAAACAAAAACTTGCGCAGGACTTCGGTAACGCGCGCAAGGTTTGGAATCTAGCTTTGGATTTAAAGCAAGCAGCCCATGCTAGTGGTGAGTCGCTGTCTTGTTATGACATTAAGAAAATGCTCCCTATTTGGAAAAATGGCGAATACAAATATTTAAAACAAACTCATTCACAGGTTTTACAAGAGAGCATTCTGCATCTGGATAGGGCATATAGAAATGCTTTTGCCCGCATTCAACAAGGCAAGCGTGCAACCGCCAAGCACACAAAGAATGCCAATCTGTTCGGATTTCCGGTATTCAAATCAAAATACGATAGCCGACAAGCGATCAGCTACCCGCAGGGCGTTGCAGTCTTAGGCAACAAGATCAATTTTCCGAAAATTGGTCAAATAAAAGCCAAAGTGCATAGAGATATTATCGGCAAGATTAAGACGGTGACCATATCACGCGAAAGTACTGGAAAAATTTATGCCTCCATTTTGACGGAAGATCCTCAACCAATTACTGAACCTTTAACCTCTTTTGACGACCATCAAATCATTGGCATCGATTTGGGCATTAAGAATTGGGTTACCGACACTAGTGGTGAGAAATTACCTAATCCACAACACCTTAAAAAATCGATCTCTAAGCTTACAAGAATACAAAGATCCTTATCTCGCAAAGTTGAATCCGCTAAAAACAGATGCACGGCAGACGGCAAGTCATCTAAAGAACTACGTAAATACTTTGGTAGCAATATCGCCAAAGATCAAAAACGCCTTGCTCTTGCACATGAAAAAGTCCGTCATGTACGTGAAAATTACCAGCACCAAGTTTCTAGCAAATTGGCCAACAAAAACCAAGTGGTCATAGCGGAAACCTTAAATGTCAAAGGCATGATTTCCAATCGAAATTTCTCGAAAGCGATCTCCGATTGTTCATGGAGTAGTTTTTTAGGTAAGCTCGATTACAAGCTTAAAGCTAAAGGCGGTCAACTTGTTCGAATCTCACCCTGGTTTCCCTCCACCAAGATGTGCAACCATTGCCGGGAGATCAATGAGAAAATTGAACTCTCTGATCGAATTTGGACTTGCAACGCTTGTAATGCCATCATTGACAGGGATATTAATGCCGCTTTAAACATCAGGGAAGTTGGTATTGTGAAATTAAAGGCCGCAGGACTGTCGGTCTACGCTCATGGAGGCCATGTAAGACTCGATGATTTTGATCAAGCAATGGCCTGCGAAGTGGGAAGCCATTAGTTTTAGGAGCAGTCACCTAAGGAGTCGCAATGAAACAAAGACAATGGATCATCATCTGCCTAATTGGCGTTTTAGCACTAGTCGCTGGGGTCTTCAGTTCTCAGTGGATATCCCAAACGAGACTGGTTTCTAACTCATCAGTTAAAGCCTTTTTTGCCAATCAATGGCAAGCGCCCGATGGAAAAACCATTGAGACTGAAAAATGGCAAGGGAAAATCCTGGTTGTGAATTTTTGGGCCTCCTGGTGCCCACCTTGCGTAGAAGAAATGCCTGTTTTAGACAAGTTACAAAAAGCGTTTCTACAACAAAATGTCTTATTTGTAGGCATTGGCATTGATTCACCATCCAACATACGAGAATTTCTAAAAAATACTCCGATTTCCTATCCTGTGGCAATTGGTGGATTAGAGGGAAGCAATCTCTCCAAGCAATTAGGCAACGCGCAAGGAGCCCTTCCCTATACGATCATCATTAATACCAAAGGTAAGGTCATTTATAGCAAACTCGGAAAGATAAGTGAAGATGAGGTCAGAAATGCCATTAAAGATACTTTATAAGTTAATTTAACAATTTTTATAGCAATCAGTTGCTCAGAGCAAAAACTCCTCTTTTTTTAGCCTCTAAATTAAAAAACGTCTAATTTTCATTATCTTCTGTTAAAAATTCAGAATTTCAACCATTCAATCCATACTTTTAACTTGGTTAAATGAAATACAGCGTTATACTTTCACCTTACCTAGTGAAGTCTCAATGCCACTAAGTAAGTAGCGGCAGCCAAAAGCGTTATTAACTGATTAGCCTCTAACTGCACTCAAAAATAGGGATCTATGTCGAAAAAAGCATCAATTCTCGTAATTCAAGGCCCTAACCTTAATTTATTAGGCACTCGTGAACCCGATGTTTACGGCAAAACAACCCTAGAAGACATCCATTCCAAACTTCAAGAGATCGTCCAAGCCAATACAGTTGAGCTAGATACTTTTCAAAGCAATCATGAAGGTCAATTAATTGATCGAATTCATCAAGCCAAATTAGATGGGGTTGATTTCATCATCATCAATCCGGGCGCATTCACTCACACTAGCGTTGCCCTTCGCGACGCTTTGGCGGGTGTTGCAATCCCCTTTATAGAAGTTCATCTATCTAACATTCACCAACGCGAAGAGTTTCGCAAACACTCGTATTTAGCAGATATAGCCATTGGAGTGATTTGCGGTCTAGGCGCGATTGGTTACGAATTAGCCCTTGAAGCAGCAATTTCACGTTTGAAAAATAAAGATTAATTAAGAATTACAAGAGAGGAAGCACTTCCATGGACCTTAGAAAACTCAAAACCCTGATTGACTTAGTTTCTGAATCAGGCATTTCCGAATTAGAAGTTAATGAGGGCGAAGACCGCGTTCGCATTGTTAACGCTGGATCACAAGTCCCAATGGGTCAACAAGTGGTTTATGCAAACCATCCAGCCCCAATGCAAACTATGCAAGCTGCCCCAGCGGCCAATCTTACTGCGGAAGCCGCTCCAGCAGAACCGCCTGTAGAAACTGGCTTTGTAGCACGTTCGCCAATGGTGGGTACTTTTTACCGTGCCCCCAACCCAGAATCTCCCGACTTCGTTAAAGTTGGCGACACCGTTACAGTTGGTCAAACACTTTGCATCATTGAAGCGATGAAGCTCCTCAATGAAATCGAGGCTGAAAAAGCCGGCGTCATTAAACAAATTCTATGTGAAAACGGTCAAGGCGTTGAATTTGATCAACCCCTTTTCATCATTGCTTAATTTCTTAAGCCTCTATCCACATTTACCGAACTGAGGGACAACATGTTCGATAAGATTCTGATTGCCAATCGGGGAGAAATCGCTCTCCGTATCCAACGCGCATGCCGCGAGTTGGGAATTAAAACTGTGGTGGTCTTTTCCACCGCAGATAAAGAAGCAAAATACGTCAAGCTAGCAGATGAGGCAGTCTGCATTGGGCCCGCCCCATCGCCACTAAGCTATCTAAATATGCCAGCAATCATTTCTGCGGCTGAAGTTACCGACGCAGAAGCTATTCACCCTGGCTATGGTTTTCTTTCTGAGAATGCCGATTTTGCTGAACGCGTAGAGAAATCTGGTTTTGCGTTTATTGGCCCTAAAGCTGAGTCCATTCGCCTAATGGGCGATAAAGTTTCAGCCAAGCGCGCCATGATTAAAGCCGGTGTGCCATGTGTACCTGGATCTGAAGGCGCATTGCCTGACAATCCAAAAGAAATCATCGCCACCGCAAAAAGTGTTGGTTATCCAGTAATTATCAAAGCAGCAGGTGGCGGTGGCGGACGCGGAATGCGCGTAGTACATACCGAAGCCGCTCTGCTTAATGCCGTCAATATGACCAAGGAAGAGGCGGGTCGCGCTTTTGGTAATCCAGAAGTCTATATGGAAAAGTTTCTTGAGAAACCTCGCCATGTAGAAATTCAAATTCTGGCTGACACCCATGGCAATGCTATCTGGCTGGGTGAACGCGATTGCTCTATGCAACGCCGCCACCAAAAAGTGATTGAAGAAGCACCAGCCCCCGGTATTGATCGTCGATTAATCGCCAAAATTGGCGAACGTTGCGCTGAAGCCTGTAGAAAAATTAACTATCGCGGAGCGGGTACTTTTGAATTTCTCTATGAAGATGGGGAATTCTTCTTTATCGAAATGAATACCCGAGTCCAAGTTGAGCATCCAGTAACTGAAATGATTACGGGTGTGGATATTGTTCAGGAACAAATTCGCATTGCTGCCGGCCTTAAACTGGGCTATCGTCAAAAAGATATCGTTTTCCGCGGACATGCGATTGAATGTCGCCTCAATGCTGAGGATCCTTTTAAATTCACGCCAAGTCCAGGTCGGATTGGTTCGTTCCATATGCCAGGTGGCCCTGGAATACGCGTTGATTCACACGCCTATAGCGGTTACATGGTGCCATCGAATTACGATTCAATGATCGGCAAGTTGATTTCTTATGGCAATACTCGTGAGCAAGCGATTCGCCGTATGCAAATTGCGCTATCTGAAATGGTGATTGATGGCATCACCACTAATGTGCCTTTACATCGTGAGTTGATGCTTGATCCTAACTTTATGGAAGGCGGCACTAGCATTCATTACCTAGAGCACCGCCTAGAAGAGCAAGCTGCAAGTCGCGGCAAAGCTTAAAGCCCCCCTATGAAAATAAAGGTTCTGCATGTCGTATCGTGAGTTAGTGTTCACAGTTGTTGCCGAAATTGCAGAGCCCTTAGGGGATGTATTGCTAGATTTAGGCGCCCTATCTGTTACGGTCGAAGATGATGCTGCCGGTGGATACGATGAAAATCCACTTTATGGCGAGCCGGGTTTATCACCAGAAGTGCAAGCATGGGAGCGCTCAGCGGTAACCGCTCTTTTTAATCCTGAGATTGATGATTCTGGCAATGTGAATTTCATTCCCGAACTGCTTGCATCCCTAAAAGAAGCGGGCTTTAACCTATCGGCACCCCAAGAAAAAGTTGTTGAAGATCAAGATTGGGTACGCCTCACCCAAAGTCAATTCGCCCCAATTCAAATTGGTGAGCGCATCTGGGTGGTGCCATCATGGCACGAAGCACCAACTGATCCCAATGCCATTTGTTTAGCAGTGGATCCAGGTTTAGCATTTGGTACAGGAAGTCACCCTACAACCCATTTATGCCTGCTTTGGCTTGAACAGCAATCAGATCTTCAAAATCAAAGTCTTCTCGACTATGGTTGTGGCTCGGGCATCCTGGCTATTGCCGCGGCAAAACTGGGTTGTAATCCAGTTGTCGGAACAGACATCGACCCACAAGCAATGGTCGCCGCCCGCAGCAATGCAGAAATCAATCACACTGACATTCGCTTTGTGCTACCAAATGCGGGCGCACCCGAATTGGCTGCAGAAACCAAATACGACATCGTTATGGCCAATATCCTGGCTAATCCCTTGCAAGTTCTGGCGCCTGCATTGGTAAATAAGATGCGCCCCGGTGGAAAGATTGTTTTATCCGGTGTTCTTGCCCGTCAAGCTCAAGAGGTGATTGCAACCTATAGTCAATGGCTTACGCTTTCTGTTTGGAAGGAAAGTGAAGGCTGGGTTTGTTTACATGGCCTATTAGCCAAACCCACTGACAAAAGTATTTCAACATCCCTGGCTCAAAAAAAAAGTCTTAAATTAGTTGCGCTGAGTATTTTTTTTCTGCTGCTCATTCTTTTTGGTGAGCATCTTTCGAGAAACTCTCTACTTCCAAAACTTGCAACTCGAATAGACGGAAGTTCAAATGTTTTGTCAGTTCAAGCTTTTTCACTCCTGCAGCGAATAGATCAAAAGTTATGTCGTGCACTAGGATGCGTAGATCGCCCTGTAAGCGATTTTTCTGCTTGGAAAATATCTGAGGCTACTCTCACACCAGAAAATGTGCGAGAGGGGCTTAAAAACTCTTCCAATCAATCTATATTGCAAGTGGAAATACAAAATCGTCTTGCTGTTGCAGTTTTAATACCAAATTTAGAAATTTTGATTACGGATGCTGAAGAATCTGAGATTAAATCTTTTCAGTTCTCACCAAAAGAATGGCTTCCCATTCATTGGCAAGAAACACATCCCGACTTTTTACAGCATGGTGCACCTTCAGGCGAGTTATTCCAGTCAGATCTCCTTATTTCGCTCCCACAAAATGCTGCAGGCTACCGTGTCCGTATTTTTTACCCTCAATAAAACAATTCAATTTCTTATAGAAAGTAATTATGGCTAGCTTGATTTGTGGCTCTATTGCCTATGACACCATCATGAACTTTGAAGGCAAATTTGCCGATCAAATTCTTCCGGAGCAAATTCATATTCTGAATGTCGCTTTTTTGGTTCCAACCATGCGTCGTGAATTCGGAGGTTGCGCAGGCAATATCGCCTATAACCTCAGCCTATTGGGTGGTGACCCCATCATCATGGCTACCGTGGGCGGAGATGCTACGCCTTACTTAAATCGCCTTGCGCAATTAAAAATCGATGCTAGCCATATTCGCCAGATCGAACAAGCCTTTACGGCTCAGGCAATGATTACTACGGATCAGGCCAATAATCAAATAACTGCCTTTCACCCGGGCGCAATGAATGAATCCCATCTCAATCTTGTTTCAAAAGTTGTTGCAGAGAGGGCCCGGAATGCAAAAAGTGCAACAAAATTTGGAATTGTTGCCCCAGATGGTCGCCAAGGTATGTGGGAGCATTGCCATCAATTGGCGCAAGCTGACATTCCATTCGTGTTTGATCCAGGCCAAGGTTTGCCAATGTTTAATGGTCCCGAGCTTTTGGAGTTAATTGATTTAGCCAGTTACTTGGCTGTAAATGACTACGAAGGTGAAATGCTTGCCCAAAGAACTGGTCTCAATCTTGCAAAAGTTGCTGAGCGCGTGAAAGCCTTAGTGGTAACCAAAGGTGCTGAAGGTGCCGATATTTACACAAATGGCAAATGCATTGCTATTCCACCAGTCCCAGCAGCTAAGGTTATCGACCCAACTGGTTGTGGAGATGCATTTCGTGGGGGGTTATTGTTTGGTTTGGAAAAGGGTCTGGACTGGGAAACTACTGGCCGGCTAGCAAGCCTAATGGGTTCAATCAAAATTACCCATCAAGGCCCACAGAATCACCAAATGAGCAAAGATGAAATCGCAACTCAATTCAAATCCGCCTTTGGATTTAACTTCTAAGAATAAAAAAACTGGGAATTTAGGAGTTTTAATTCCAAAAGTGGCAATAAAAAAGGGATCTCAAAAGAGATCCCTTTGAACTTCACCCATCTATAAGCAAGGCTTAAGGACGTGTGCCAGTTGGGAAGGGCCATGCAGCCGCAGCATTCAGCGCACTAGTCGCTGGAGCAGGAGCTTTTTTAGCCACGGGTTTTTTGACAGCTTTGCCCGCTTTCTTCGCAGCAGGCTTACTTACTTTTTTTTTGCAACTACTTTTTTAGCTACTTTTTTAGCAGCAGGCTTCTTAGCAGCAACTTTTTTAGCTACTTTTTTAGCGGCAGGCTTCTTAGCAGCAACTTTTTTAGCTACTTTTTTAGCAGCAGGCTTCTTAGCAGCTACTTTTTTAGCAGCAGGCTTCTTAGCAGCTACTTTTTTAGCAGCAGGCTTCTTAGCAGCTACTTTTTTAGCAGCAGGCTTCTTAGCAGCTACTTTTTTAGCAGCAGGCTTCTTTGCAGCTACTTTTTTAGCAGCAGGCTTCTTTGCAGCAACTTTCTTCTTGGCGATTGCCATAGTAATGCTCCTTCACGTGAGGATTAATACAAACTACCGATTAAGAAGACCCGACCATGCAATTCCGCCTTATCTTGCGAGCTATTGGAAGTGACGAGCGAGCCATTCATCGGCGCGCGGCTTGATGCTAAGTGCTGCACGCTAATGAATCCTGGAAAAAAAGCCGCGACCCTAAAGGGGAGCGGCTTCTTAAATTTGCTAGAAAAAATAGAGAGAGTAGTCCAAACACCCTTGAAAAAGGGTTTTCGGGATTGAGTCTGGTTTTGCTGACTTTTAAAACTATCCAACCGTCTAATCTCCTATTTAGCCGGCTGTACGCTTTTGTTATCTAACTACTCCCAACTTAGCGCACCACCGGTTTGATACTCAATAACGCGTGTCTCAAAAAAGTTACGTTCTTTTTTCAGATCAATCATTTCTGACATCCATGGGAATGGATTCTCTTCATTTGGGAACATCGCGTCAAGTCCTATTTGCAAACACCTACGATTACAGATGTATCTTAGGTAGCCTTTGAACATCGGCGCATTCAATCCGAGCACTCCGCGAGGCATCGTATCCTCTGCGTAACGGTACTCTAATTCAACTGCTTTTTCGAAGATCGTTTTAATCTCGTCTTTGAACGCGGAAGTCCATAGCTGCGGGTTCTCCAGCTTAATTTGATTGATTAAATCGATGCCAAAATTGCAGTGCATTGACTCGTCGCGAAGGATGTATTGATACTGCTCAGCAGCACCCGTCATTTTGTTTTGACGACCCATTGCAAGTATTTGCGTAAAACCAACATAAAAGAACAAACCTTCCATCACGCAGGCAAAAACAATTATTGAGCGAAGTAATTTTTGATCATTTTCTAAAGTGCCAGTTTTAAATGTTGGGTCCGTTAAGACATCAATAAACGGAATCAAGAACTCATCTTTGGCGCGAATCGAATCAATCTCGTGATAAGCATTAAAGATTTCACCTTGATCCAGACCCAAAGATTCCACAATATATTGATAGGCATGGGTATGAATTGCTTCTTCAAACGCTTGGCGCAATAAGTATTGACGACATTCTGGGGCAGTAATATGGCGATAAGTACCTAAAACAATATTATTTGCCGCTAAAGAATCAGCCGTAGTAAAGAAACCTAAGTTGCGCTTAATAATGCGACGCTCATCTTCGGTTAAGCCGTTAGGATCTTTCCAAAGCGCGATATCGCGGTTCATATTGATCTCTTGTGGCATCCAATGATTGGCACAACCAGCTAAATACTTCTCCCAAGCCCACTTATATTTAAATGGAACCAGCTGATTTACATCAGTCTTAGCATTAATGACACGCTTATCGGCAGCATTCACGCGATGCGCAGCACCGCCAGCCAATGATGCGGCTTGCAATGGTGCAGGTGCAGCAGCTTGAGGCGCTAAAGCAACTTGGTCTGGCTCTGGGTATTGCTGCTCCGCGACTACTGGCTGCGGAGCAAGACCAGCTTTCGCTAGTGCTGGTGCAACTTCCTCTTCCCAATTCAACATAACTTTCTCCTTAATTCTTTTATTTCAGATCAATAAGCAAATTGCTTACTGACAAGATTCACACTCTTCAAAGCCAGCATCACCTGGACGCATTGTGCAAACTGGGCCATCCGCCTCTTGCGCAGCAAGTGCTGCTGCATCAGTTCCATTGACGCCGCCACCGCTTGATACTGAATTGAGCTGGCCACTAGCAACTGTAGATTTCTCAACATGGGTAGCGGCCATCGTACGGAGATAGTAAGTAGTTTTCAAACCACGCAACCAAGCCAACTTATAAGTGTCATCCAATTTTTTGCCAGATGCACCGCCCATGTAGATATTTAAAGACTGTGCTTGATCGATCCACTTTTGGCGACGGGATGCTGCCTCAACCAACCAACTTGGCTCAACTTCAAAGGCGGTGGCATACAAATCGCGCAAGTCTTGCGGAACACGATCAATCTTCGACAAAGTACCATCAAAGTACTTCAAATCAGCAATCATGACCTCATCCCACAGTCCACGTTCCTTCAAATCACGTACCAAGTACTCATTTACGACCGTAAATTCACCAGATAAGTTAGATTTAACAAATAAGTTTTGGAATGTAGGCTCAATACAAGCTGATACGCCAATAATGTTAGAAATAGTTGCTGTAGGTGCAATCGCTACGCAATTAGAGTTACGCATACCGTACTGCTTGATACGCTCGCGCAAGCTAGTCCAGTCTAAAGTTGAAGAACTATCAACCTCTAAATAGCCGCCACGCTCTTCAGCCAACAAGCGCACTGAATCTTGCGGAAGAATGCCGCGATCCCAAAGTGAACCCTTATATGTACTGTAAACACCGCGCTCTTCAGCTAAGTCATTGGAGGCTTGATAAGCGTAATAACAAACAGCTTCCATAGAAGAGTCGGCAAATTTCACTGCTTCATCGCTAGCATAAGGAATGCGTTGCATATGCAGACAGTCCTGGAAACCCATAATGCCCATTCCAACCGGACGATGTTTCAAATTAGAATTACGTGCTTTAGCAACAGCGTAGTAATTAATATCAATCACGTTATCCAACATACGCATAGCAGTGCGGATAGTTCTTTGAAGCTTCTCATGGTCCAAAACCAACTTGCCGCTAGCGTCAGTTTTCATATGAGCAGTCAAATTAACAGAGCCTAAGTTACAAACTGCAATTTCGCTCTCATTGGTATTGAGCGTAATCTCAGTACATAAGTTTGAAGAGTGAACTACACCAATATGCTGCTGTGGGCTACGAATATTGCAAGGATCCTTGAAAGTAATCCATGGATGGCCTGTTTCAAACAACATACCAAGCATCTTGCGCCACAATTGCTGTGCTGGAATTCTGCGGAATGGCTTTAACTCACCTCGGTCAGCTTTTTGCTCATAAGCAATATAAGCTGCCTCAAAGGCTTTACCGTACTTATCATGCAAATCAGGCGTATTTGATGGAGAAAATAGAGTCCAATCGCCATTCTCCATGACACGCTTCATAAATAAATCAGGAATCCAGTTAGAAGTGTTCATGTCATGGGTACGACGGCGATCATCACCAGTGTTCTTACGCAATTCCAAGAACTCTTCGATATCCAAATGCCATGTTTCTAGGTAAGCACAAACTGCACCTTTACGCTTACCACCTTGATTCACTGCAACAGCGGTGTCATTCACTACTTTTAAGAATGGCACAACACCCTGTGATTTGCCATTAGTGCCCTTAATATGACTTCCAAGAGCACGTACATTGGTCCAGTCATTACCCAAGCCGCCTGCAAACTTGGAAAGCAATGCATTTTCTTTCAAGGCCTCATAGATACCATCCAGGTCATCTTCAACCGTAGTTAAATAGCAGCTTGATAGTTGAGGACGCGTAGTTGCGGAATTAAAGAGTGTTGGTGTGCTGGACATGAAATCAAATGTGGAAAGGATTTCATAGAATTCAATCGCACGACGCTCCCGATCTAGCTCATTTAAAGACAATCCCATCGCTACGCGCATAAAAAAAGCTTGCGGCATTTCAATGCGGCGATCTTCAATATGTAAGAAATAACGGTCATACAGAGTTTGCAAGCCCAAATAATTAAATTGCAAATCGCGACTAGCGTTCAAAGCTGCCGCTAATCTTGGTAAATCAAACTCGCGCATACGTGGATCAAGCAACTCCGCAGAAATACCCTCGTTAATATATTTAGCGAAATAAGTACTGTATTCAGCCTGCATATTGCTCTGCAATACCTCGCGACCAAGTATTTCTTTGCGAATAACGTGCATCAAGATACGTGCTGTGACCTGGCTATACGCAGGATCCTTTTCAATTAAGGTGCGAGAAGCCAAAATAGCTGAGTCATATACCTGAGCCATTGGTACGCCATCATATAAATTCTTAATAGTTTCAGTGATGATTGGGGAAGCGGTGATATGGCTACCCAAACCTTCGCAGGCAGCCTCTAAAACGGTACGCAAAGCCGCCATATCCAACAGCTTCTCTACACCGTTATCCATCACTCTGACGGTAGATTCACCTGCTTGGTTACTTGCATTCAAATCCTGAGTTGCACCCTGTTGGGTAGCACGCTCTTGATTACGCTTCTCACGATAAAGCACATAAGCACGGGCCACATTGTGCTCACCACTGCGCATTAAAGCTAATTCCACTTGATCTTGAATATCTTCAATATGAAATGTTCCGCCATTGGGACGGCTACGCAACAACGCGCGCACTACAGAGTGGGTTAGCTGCTCCACTTGCTCACGCACACGCGCAGAGGCAGCACCTTGACCCCCATTGACCGCCAAAAATGCCTTAGTCACGGCAATGGCAATTTTGGAAGGCTCAAAAGCAACCACTGAACCATTACGTCGAATGATCTTGTAATCAGAAAGTTGGGTTGCTTGATTGCCGCCAACACCACCAGCGATAAAACCGGCTGAAGGTGCTTGATTAACCATTCCCTCTGGATTCAATCCAGAATGATTTGCTCCGGCAGTTTGTCCTGCCGTCTGTGGATTAGCGTATGTCATGTTATTCCTGCTTTATATATAGTAATTTGTACAAAAAATCGTTAAAAAACAATGGGGTATTGCTCGATTCAAACACTACATCTAGTGTTTTGAAGTGCATTTGTCACTAAGTATAGGGAAATATGACAAATTTTGTAAGAGGTTTCTCACGCAAACTTATAAGTATTTTTACTAACTTTTCCAGAAATTTTGGGGTGTTTTTGGTGCAAAATTTTTACCCCTTACTAGGTAAAGGGGATAGAAGTAAGCATGTGCTCACATCTAGAAATTTTGACCTAGCGAGAATTCAATCCGTAGGGAAATTTTTCTACGGAAAGCCCTGATTTTTCCTGAAACCTCTTCCAGTTAAATTGAAGACCAGGGTCAGTTTTTCGATTGGGGGCAATATCGCTATGACCAGCAAACTGCAGGTTAGGGTATTGAATGCTTAATTGAGAAATCAGCATTTGAAGTGCTTGATACTGATTTTCCTCAAAGTCGCACTCCCCGTCCCCCTCAAGCTCAATTCCAATAGAAAAGTCGTTGCACTTTTCCCTCCCCAAAAACGAGGAAACTCCAGCATGCCAAGCCTTGTTTTGAGTTGAGACAAACTGAAAAACCTCGCCTACTCGAGAAATTAAGAAGTGGCTTGAAACTTTTTGATCGGCAATTTCGCGGAAATAAGGATGCGCAGAACTATCAAGCTTATTTTGAAAAAAATCCACAATGAAATGAGTGCAAGATCGCTTTTGGAAGTCTCCAGGAGGCAAACTAATGTGATGTAAGACTACTAATTCAGGGGTTGCTCGGTTGGGGCGCAAATCGTAGTTTGGTGAGACACGCCAGAAAGTACTGCCCAGCCAACCTTGCTCATCAATCTTGTTGACGTGCTCTTTTGAGCAGTAAAAGCGATCCTCTATAAAAGTCGCTTCTGACTGAGGTAAGTGAATTTTGCAGTATTGGCATTGCACCATGGCTTCTGGCGTAGAAATTTTTGCCTTTACCCTGGAATGGGATTGGGAGTGCATCCCATTTTTGGACATTTTCTGCCGATTAGCCTTTAACCAAAAGTAAAAAAGTGCCGCACCAGAAAGCAAAAAAAGCCACTTAATCAAAACTTCATACCCTCTGGAGGATGACTTCCATTACAAAACGACTACCAACATAAGCCAGCAATAAGGCAGTGTATGCACTTAAGACCCAGCGTATGGCTGCACGCCCTCGAAGACCAACCCGCCAACGGGCAATTAACAAACCTCCAAATAGAAACCAAGAAATCAAAGCAAAAATCGTTTTATGATCAAAAACAAGCGGTTTGCCAAACAGTGTTTGAGAGAAAAGCAGCCCTGAAAAGACTGTTAGGGTTAAAAGCGCGAAACCAACATAAAGCAAGTTAAATAAGAGGCTTTCCATTGTCATGAGTGGCGGCAAACCTTCGAGCCAAAGGGCGGCACGGCTATTGGGAACAATTGCTAGTTGACGGTGTAAAGCCCGATCCTGAATACTCATCAACATAGCGTGCATTGCTGCCAAACTCAATAAACCCACGGAAACAGTGGCCACAATAAAGTGTCCCTTGAACCAAGGATCAGACACGGCCTTAGGAGAAATTAAGGCTCCAGGGAATATAGTAGGTAAGAATGCGCAAGTCATAGCGAAAAGTAAGGCCATCCACCGTAAACTGGAAATAGGCAAAAACCAAGACTGAAACCAATAAAAAGCCAAACCTACCCAAGCAATAAGGGATAAATCTTGAGCAAAACCAAAGACAAAACCCTGCGCAGTGAATACAGAATCATGTAACTGAATGCCGTGAATCACTAAAATCACAAAAATTGCCACTTGGACCACACCAGCAAATAAAGCAGACTCTAATACCAGCCTTGATTTAAGCGTCAAAACAAGCAAAAGAATCAAATAAAGTAAGGGTGGCAGCCATCCGTAACTTGAGTAACCTAAAATATCCATCTGGAAAGTCTAATCGATAAATGCTAGAAAACCTCACCGACCGCCTATCTCGTGTTGTTAAAACAATGCGGGGACAAGCCCGCCTAACCGAAAGTAACACCGCAGAAATGCTGCGGGAGATCCGTTTGGCCTTATTAGAGGCTGACGTAGCACTTCCAGTAGTGAAATCTCTGCTGGAGCAAATTAAATTCAAAGCCCTTGGTGAGGAAGTTGTTGGCAGCCTTAGCCCAGGACAAGCATTAGTAGGGGTAGTTCAACGTGAACTCGCCCAAGTAATGGCTGGTGAACCCAGTCAAAGCGGTGAACTCAATTTAGCCACCCAGCCACCAGCAGTCATTTTGATGGCTGGTTTGCAGGGTGCTGGTAAAACCACTTCCGTTGGTAAGTTGGCCAAATGGCTGCAGGAAAAAAAGAAGAAGAAGGTATTAACAGTTTCATGCGACGTTTATCGTCCAGCGGCAATAGAGCAGCTGGAAACCGTTACTAAACAAGTTGGTGCTGAATTTTTTCCAAGCAACATAAACCAAAAACCCAATGATATTGCTCTTGCTGCGCTTGATTGGGCACGACGTCATTATTTCGATGTTGTTCTAGTTGACACTGCAGGTCGCCTCGGTATTGACGAAGCTTTAATGCAAGAACTCAAGACCTTGCATGCTAGCCTCAATCCTATTGAGACCTTATTCGTAGTTGATGCGATGCTGGGTCAAGATGCGATTAATACAGCCAAAGCATTCCATGAAGCCCTTCCGCTGACCGGCGTAATTCTCACAAAACTGGATGGAGACTCCCGTGGTGGTGCCGCACTTTCCGTACGCCAAATCACTGGTGTTCCACTTAAGTTTATTGGTGTCGCTGAGAAAATGGATGGCCTTGAAGCCTTCGATGCTGAGCGAATGGCTAACCGGATTTTGGGGATGGGCGATATCCTTGCGCTGGTTGAACAGGCCCAACAACATGTAGATGTTGCTAAAGCCGAAAAATTAGTCGCAAAGATTTCTAAAGGCGGCTTTGATCTTGGAGACTTTAGGGATCAACTAACCCAGATGCAACAGATGGGCGGCATGGCGAGCTTAATGGATAAATTACCCAGCCATATGGCACAAGCTGCATCTAAAACCAACTTAAGTGAAGCTGATAAACAAACTAAGCGCATGCGCGGAATCATCGATAGCATGACACCCCGTGAACGCACAAAACCTGAATTACTCAAGGCAAGCCGCAAACGCCGCATCGCTGCAGGTGCTGGCGTTCAAGTGCAGGAAGTAAATCGTTTGCTAACGCAATTTGAGCAAATGCAAACCATGATGAAACAATTTAAAGGCGGGAAAATGGCTCGCACCATGGCCACAATGGCTGCTAAAGGTGCGGCCAAAGGGCTTGGTGGACTCTTTAAAAAATAAATTAAAGGGTTAGCAATTAAATAGTTAAATTAAGCAATCAAACTTTTGGCTTCTTGAATTGCAGTAATCACTTTTTCTTTTATAAGCGCTAGTGGGATGTTTTGTGACTCAGCATCACAACGTCCTTTAAATTCCACTTGAGAGTCAGCAAGACCACGGTCTCCAATAACTACACGGAATGGGGCGCCAATTAACTCCCAGTCAGCGAACATTGCACCAGGCCTTTCTCCACGATCATCTAAAATTACATCAATGCCAGCAGAGACTAAGTCATCATGCAATTGATCTGCAGTCGCCTTGACTAACTCTGACCTGTCGTAATTCATGGGGCAGATGACAACCTCAAATGGCGCCATAGAGATTGGCCAAATAATGCCGCGATCGTCGTAACCCTGCTCGATAGCCGCTCCAAGTAAGCGTGTAACACCGATACCATAGCAACCCATCACCATCGGTTGCGACTTTCCTTGTTGATCTAAATAAGTACATCCCATCGACTCAGAATATCGTGTGCCTAACTGAAATACATGACCAACCTCAATGCCGCGACAAATATCCACAATGCCTCTGCCGTCAGGAGATGGATCACCAATCACTGCATTGCGGATGTCTAATACCAAGGGCTCTGGTAAATCACGACCCCAATTGACGCCGGTTAAGTGGTGGCCTGCATCGTTAGCGCCACAAATGAAGTCAGACATATTGGCTACGGTACGATCTGCAACCACCGTCACCTCGCCACTCACACCAACAGGCCCTAAGTATCCAGCAGATGCATTGCATGCTAACTTAATCTCAGCCTCAGTAGCAAAACGAGATTCGGTCATACCTGGCACCTTACTTGCTTTCACTTCATTAAGGTCATGATCACCGCGAACCAATAGCATGAATAATTTGGCCGGTCCCTCAGCTTGATCAACCGCAAACAATAGCGACTTCACTGTATTTTCTAGCGGCAAATTTAAAAAGCTTGCTACATCCGCACAATTCGTTTTATCGGGAGTAGCTACTTTTTGCATCGCTTGACCAGCGTCTGCGCGAGATGCCAGCAGCGGCAAGGATTCGGCAGCCTCTAAGTTGGCCGCATAATCTGAACTAGGGCAATAGACAATCGCATCCTCACCAGTTTCTGCAATGACATGGAACTCTTGACTACCAGAGCCCCCAATAGCGCCATTGTCAGCCGTTACCGCACGGAATTTCAATCCCATACGCTTAAAGATACGGGTGTAAGCATCAAACATTATTTGATATGATTTTTTTAAACCCTCAGTATCGCGATCAAACGAATAAGCATCTTTCATGCTGAATTCACGACCACGCATAATGCCAAAACGTGGGCGACGCTCATCGCGGAATTTAGTCTGAATTTGATAAAAATTCACAGGTAATTGCTTGTAACTTTTAATCTCGTTACGAGCCAAGTCCGTAACCACCTCTTCTGAGGTTGGCTGAATTAAGAAGTCGCGATCATGACGATCTTTAATTCGGAGCAATTCAGGCCCCATCTTGTCCCAACGACCTGTCTCTTGCCAAAGCTCAGCAGGCTGAATCATTGGCATTAATATTTCAATGGCGCCTGCACGATTCATTTCTTCGCGAATGATGTTTTCCACCTTGCGAATGACCTTCAAACCTAAAGGCAAATAGTTATAAATACCCGCACTTAATTTGCGGATTAGTCCAGCGCGCACCATTAGTTTGTGCGATACCACCTCAGCATCAGAGGGGGCTTCTTTTAGTGTGGCGAGAAATGACTGTGAAGCTTTCATTAAATTTCCTGTGTTACTGCACCCTTGAGGTGAACAAATAAAAGGGAAGCGCGCAGCGCTGAAGTGGTTATTTTACATTATCGATACTGTTAATATATACAGTATGTTATTGGTTTACAGGTACCGCGTTAAATCCCTTAACGGCTTGTTAAATAAGCAAAGTCGTGCAGTGAACTACGTTTGGAATTTCTGTAATGATACGCAAAAACATGCGCTTCAATGGCGGAAAAAGTGGCCCTCTGGTTTTGATTTGAATGTACTTACTACAGGAAGCAGCAAAGAACTTGGCTTACATTCTGGCACCATAAACGCAGTTTGCGAGCAGTACGCAAAGTCAAGAGAACAACTCAAACGCCCTTACTTGCGTTATCGCAGCAATAAATCGCTGGGATGGGTGCCAATAAAAGGTAGAGAACTTAAACGCGAGGGCACTGCATTTCGATTTGCCGGGAACACATTTCGCATTTTTCACTCGCGAGCCCTGCCAGATGGAAAAATTAAAGATAGCACTAACTTTAGTCGTGATGCTCGCGGAAACTGGTTTTTAAATATTGTCGTTGAAATTGCCGAAGCACCTCGCCGAGAGTTAATAAAAGGTCTTGGTATTGATCTCGGACTGAAAGAGTTGGCCGCATTTTCCACTGGAGAAGTTATATCAAACCTAAACCACTACAAGAAATTAGAACCATCGCTGGCAATCGCACAACGCGCCAATAAAAAACGATTGGTAACTAAGATACATGCCAAAATTGCCAACCGACGTTCGGACCAGCTTCATAAAATCTCCAACCGTATAACGCGCGAATTTGATTACATAGCAGTGGGCAACATTAAACCTTCTGGACTTGCCAAAACCAAGATAGCTAAGTCTGTTCTTGATGCTTCTTGGTCAACGTTCCGCAATCAACTGGCGTACAAGGCTATTAAGCATGGCGCATGGTATGAGGAAGTTAATGAAAGTTTTACTTCCCAAGTCTGTTCGAATTGTAGCGCCCTGCCCGATTCAAGACCGAAAGGTATCGCAGACCTTGGAATAAGGCAGTGGATATGTTGTGAGTGTGGCATTAGTCATGATCGTGATGTCAATGCGGCTCTAAATATTCTTGCCCGACACGGACATGTGTCGCCTGCCGAGGGAATCTCCTTGATTTAGCAAGGAGGGGATGTCAAGTATGGATATAATCAAATCATTGATTTTAAAGAATTTGAGGCACGATCATGCTTGACCGTGAAGGGTATAGACCCAATGTCGGCATTGTCCTCCTCAACAGGCGTAACGAGGTTTTCTGGGGAAAACGCGTTGGGCAGCATTCGTGGCAGTTCCCGCAGGGCGGGATTCAACATGGTGAAAGCCCAGAGCAGGCCATGTATCGCGAATTGCATGAAGAGGTTGGCTTGCTACCGGAACATGTCCAAATTATTGGGCGGACTAGGGATTGGCTTCGTTATGACGTCCCTGAGGAATACTTGCGCCGTCAGCACAGTAGCCGGCTCCACCGCGCCTCCTACCGCGGGCAAAAACAGATTTGGTTTCTTCTGCGCTTAGTGGGGCTTGATACCGATATTCAGTTACGCGCCTCACAACACCCTGAATTTGATGCTTGGCGCTGGGTGCCATTTTGGATTCAACTCGATGCAGTGATTGATTTCAAGCGCGAAGTCTATCAACTTGCCCTTTCAGAATTAGCTCGTTATCTTACACGCGGCATCCGCATGCAGCAATTGGCCTGGGGCTCTCCGCTGGAATTGCTTCAGACTTTTTACCCAGACAATGAAGAGTACCCCAAAGACCCCACATCATCGGATAAACCTCAATCATGATTTACTCTCGCCAAATCCGCATTTATGCTCTGACTGTGGCAACGCTAGCAAATCTTTTGGCTTGCGCTGGCGATCCACTAGAAAGTGGTGTTGATCCATTTGCGCCAATGGTTTTTAAAGAAGGGACAACTGAAATGCCCCTTAACCCCCCAAATCAAGCTTTTTTAGTACCATTCCATGTATCGAACACCACAAAATTCAAATTTGCTATTGATACCAGCTCAATTTTGATAGGTCCAGATGGGGTGACTCGCTACATCGTAGTACTAACTAGTCCAAATGGAAACGACCAAGTTCAATATGAAGGTATTCGTTGTGATTCATTTCAATGGCGTCTCTATGGCACATTTGAAAGCGGGGTTTGGAGAGAAAATCCACTAAGTACTTGGCTAGGAATTAAGGACCATACCCCTAACCGCTATCAAGCAGCCTTAGCTCAAGGAGCCTTTTGCAACATTAACTCACAAGAAAAAAATATCAAATCTGTTTTGAAATCCTTAAATCCAAATGAATTTACAGGAGGTCAAAAGCCTAGTAATTCATTTGGGCAAGTTATAGGCTATTAAATGATTTATTTAAGTGCGGAGTTAGTCTAGTACCGACATTCTCACCTGCAACCAAGCGAGTAAGGACATGAGATTCATGGCCGGAAGCAATAACAGTTACTGCTCCAGTTTGTGCGGCCACTTTAGCGGCCAATACTTTAGTAAGCATACCGCCCTTACTGAGCTCGCTACCAGCGCCACCAGCCATCACCTCTAGAGCGGGATCTCCAGCGGTTACATCGCTCAATAAAATCGCATTAGGATCCCGGCGTGGATCAGCCGTAAATAGCCCGCCTTGATCAGTCAAAATCACCAATAAATCCGCATGGATTAAATTGGTCACTAAAGCGGCAAGATTATCGTTATCGCCAAATTTAATTTCATCAGTAACAACCGTGTCATTTTCATTGATGATAGGAACAACGCCTAGCTTTAAAAGCGTATCTAAAGTAGCTTTGGCATTAGCGTTACGCTCTGGATGCGCCAAATCCGCATTTGTAAGCAAGATTTGAGCACTACGCAAATTAAAACGCGCAAAACAGCTTTCGTATACCTGAACAAGGCCCATCTGCCCGACTGCGGCAGCAGCCTGAAGTTGATGAATTTCCTGGGGGCGCTTATTCCAGCCTAAACGTTGCATCCCTTCAGCGATCGCTCCTGAGCTAACCATCAAAACTTCATGACCAGCGCCAAGCAAAGCGGCCATCTGCTCCGCCCACATTGCAATCGCCGCATGATCCAAGCCTTCACCATTATTGGTGACAAGGCTTGAACCAACTTTGACAACAATGCGTTTTACTTTTTGTACGCTCATATCTATTACCGAGATCAAAGAATTACTTTAGTCAGGACTTTTATCTTCTGCTTGATCCTGGTAACGAGGATCTGCAGCACGTTCATCCGCATCATCACGATCACGACGTACAGAGTCCAAATAATCCTGCAATGAATAACAAAGCTTATCGCAACCCAAACCCGTTAAAGCGGAGATCTCAAATACAGGGCCCTTCCACTTAAACCGCTTAATGAAGTCCGCCACTACTTTTTTGCGATCTTCTTCAGGAATCATGTCGACTTTGTTGAGCACTAACCAACGAGGCTTTTCGACTAGAGCTTCATCGTATTTGCGTAATTCATTCACGATTGCTACTGCATCAGCAACTGGATCAATATTCTCATCAAATGGTGCGATATCTACCAAATGCAAGAGCACACCAGTACGTTGCAAATGCCTTAAGAAGCGATGGCCTAGACCAGCACCTTCTGCGGCACCCTCAATCAAACCCGGAATATCCGCAATGACGAAGCTACGCTCAGCACCAACACGCACCACACCCAAATTAGGGTGCAAAGTCGTGAAGGGGTAGTCAGCAATCTTTGGACGGGCATTGGATACAGCCGTAATCAAAGTTGATTTGCCAGCGTTAGGCATACCCAATAAACCTACGTCAGCCAATACTTTTAATTCAAGCTTGAGCTTGCGACGTTCACCCTCTTTACCGTTTGTTTTTTGACGTGGGGCACGGTTTGTACTACTTTTAAAGTGAATATTTCCCCAGCCACCAACCCCACCCTGCGCTAAACAAAGACGTTCACCGTGGGTAGTTAAGTCAGCAATCGGCTCACCAGTTTCATAATCAGAAATAATCGTACCAACTGGCATACGTAATTCAATATCGTCACCAGCGCGCCCATAACAATCGGCACCCCGACCAGGCTCACCATTTTTCGCAGTGTGGGTCTTAGCGTAGCGATAGTCAATCAGCGTATTGATGTTGCGATCAGCAGTAGCCCAGACGCTTCCGCCTTTGCCGCCATCACCACCATCGGGTCCACCGAATTCAATAAACTTTTCGCGGCGCATGGATGCGCTCCCAGCGCCACCTTGGCCAGCTATGACTTCAATACGTGCTTCGTCTATAAATTTCATGAATAAAAAAGGCCTCGCGGTAGCGAGGCCTGTTCCTAAGAGTTAAATTCGGAATAAATCTGAATCAAACGTGTCTCAGTCAGGCGCCTTATGAGCGGGGAAGAACTGAAACCTGGGCCTTCTTCAAAGCACCCTTAACGCCGAATTCCACTTGTCCATCAACTAAGGCGAACAAAGTGTGATCCTTACCAATACCAACGTTTGCACCCGGATGAACTCGTGTGCCACGTTGACGAATAATGATGCTGCCAGCATTAATTTGCTCGCCACCGAATACCTTAACGCCTAAGCGTTTCGATTCTGAGTCGCGGCCATTTCGTGTTGAGCCGCCGCCTTTTTTCTGTGCCATATTTCTCTCCTGCTATTCAGCGTTTGCCTGAATTAGGCTTTAATGGTGTTAATCAGAATTTCAGTGTAATTCTGACGATGGCCTTGGTGCTTTTGATAATGCTTGCGACGGCGCATCTTAAAGATTGTCACTTTATCGTGACGTCCCTGGGAGATGACAGTGGCCATCACAGCTGCACCATTAACCAATGGATCACCCAATTTGAGTGAAGCGCCTTCGCCTACGGCGAGGACTTGGTCAAGAGTGATTTCGCTGCCGATTTCCGCTGGTATCTGTTCTATTTTCAATTTTTCACCTGCAGCAACTTTATACTGTTTGCCACCGGTTTTTATGACCGCGTACATGGTTTGAAACCTCAATTTAAGTCTACATTTAAGCTTATCCACCATGGATAAGCCAAGCCGATTATTATATATTGCATGACGAGCACTGTCAAAAACAATGAACTAAGCCAAATTTTGGCCCCAATTTCCTTAGATTTCAAGGCATTAGACGAAGTTATTCGCCTGAAATTAGCGTCAAAAGTTGCTTTAATTGACCAAATCTCCACATATATCATCCAAGCTGGCGGCAAACGGGTACGGCCAGCACTCCTTTTGTTAGTTGCCAAGGCCCTAGCCAATGGTAAAGAAACACCACATGTACTGGAGATGGCAGCAGTAGTGGAGTTTATTCACACGGCGACCCTATTGCATGATGATGTTGTTGATGAATCCACCCTAAGAAGGGGTCGAGAGACGGCAAATGCCGCCTTTGGGAATGCAGCAAGCGTTTTGGTCGGGGATTTCCTCTATTCAAGAGCATTCCAAATGATGATTGGCCCCAATGACCTACGAGTAATGCAGATCTTGTCAGATGCCACCAATACGATTGCCGAGGGCGAGGTATTACAACTACTCAATATGAATGACCCCGAAGTCAGCGAAGCAAGCTATCTCCAAGTCATTCGCTATAAAACCGCCAAATTATTTGAAGCCTCAACAGAGCTCGGCGCTATTTTGGCCAATACAAGCTCCGCACAACAGGAGCAGGCAGCCGCTTTTGGGCGCCATATCGGCACTGCGTTTCAGTTAATGGATGATCTTCTGGATTACACAGCTAATGCAGACCAAATGGGGAAAAATGCGGGCGATGACCTGCGCGAAGGCAAGCCAACGCTACCCCTAATCTATTTATTAGAAAATGGCACTACCGAAGAACGCCTCCTAGTAAGAGCCGCTATCGAGCAAAATCAAGATTTGCCAGAAGATGTATTTTCCCAAATCCTCAGTGCCGTCCAAAGCTCAGGCGCCCTGGAATACACTCAAGTAGCAGCTAAAAAAGAGGCCGATTTAGCCCTAGAGCGCCTAAAATACTTTCCAGAGAATGAAGCAACTAAAGCACTTTATGCATTATGCGAATATTCACTTGCAAGGCAAGCCTAAGATTTAAAAAGTCCTACCTGAAAGTGGCGCATTAGCGAGAGCACATCACTTGCGACCCTAGATCACCATCTAGCGCCAATTTTAATTAAGCCAGTCTGACATAATTCAAAGGTGAATTTTTCAATAGAGAACCCTGGCACTGATTTGGCTTATCAAAAGGCCATCCTCAATTCGGTATCTCGTACTTTTGCCCTCACCATTCCCCTTTTGCCACCACCTATTGAGAAAGTCATTGGGAATACTTACCTTCTTTGTCGAATCATCGATACGATTGAAGATGCAGCAGAGTTAACTCCGGCAAGTAAACAAGAACTTTCTCGATTATTTTTAGACGCCGTACTCGGCAAAGCACCAGTCAGTAAATTTATAGATCCTTGTCTTGAGGCACTGAAAAATTATTCAAATTATGATGAATTAGATTTAATCGCACACACGCCTACAGTATTGCGAATTTTGCATACCTGCCCAGAGGTCGATCAAGAAGCAGTTGGGCGTTGTGTATCGATTATGTCGGAGGGAATGTCCCATTTTCATGGCAAACAAACTCAATCCGGACTCCAAGACCTAAGGGAATTTGAAGAGTATTGCTATGTTGTCGCCGGCGTTGTGGGGGAGTTGCTTACCAGCATCTTTAGTCAATACTCCCCAGAATTTGCTAAAAATATTAAAGGACGCGAAGGCTTAGCCATTGCATTTGGACAAGCCTTACAAATGACAAATATTCTCAAAGATTCATCTGAGGATAGAGCGCGTGGGGTATCTTGGAAGCCAGCTCATATAAGCCAAGTAGAGCTTTTACACATTGCCTACCTCAAACTAGAAGAGTCTTTGGCATACATCCTTCTGATACCCAAACAGGACAAAGGCATTAGACAGTTTTGTTTTCTGGCATTTGGTCTAGCGGTAATGACTTTAAATAAAATCGCCACCCAAAAAGACTTTAATAGCAAAGAAGAAGTAAAGCTGACTAGAAATACTGTACGAATATTTTATGTCTTTACCAAGTTAGTCGCCAGCTATGATGGGCTAATGAAGATCTTTTTTTATCTCTTTTCTAAATCTTTGAGAAAACTATAAAAAGCGTTACAAAATGCCTTCGTGCTTCAAAAGCCAAATCTTAATTTGGCGATAAAAACCCGGTGAATTCTCCTTCATAAATCCACCGATCCCTTGAGCTGATACCACCCTATGACATGGCACGATCAAAGGATATGGATTTGCTCCGCACGCGGTACCAACTGCGCGCGGCCCACTTCGAATTAAATGAGCCAACTCACCATAAGTTCTGGTTAAGCCAAGAGGAATCTCCAGAATACTCCCCCATACCTTTTGCTGATGGGATGTGCCAACTGGCTTTAACGGCAAATCAAAGTGGTGCGATGGGCTTTTAATATAAGCCTTGCACTGTCGGATCACCTCTTTGGCCAACTCATTACCAGGGGCCTTTAACGAGGTCTCGAAAGGAAGGTAATGAATTCCGGACAACATTAGACTACCTTCAACCATTTCCGTGGAAATCCCAAGATGCCCAAAGGGGCTGGCCATTACACAATAATGAATATCTGTAGAAGAAATTTTTAGCTGGGTTAAGGTCATGAGGAAGATTCTTACACAATAAACAGAGCTGAATGAGGCACTTTGCAAACCAAGTCATAGCCGGATCCAAAGCACTTTGCTATATTGGTTCTTCCTTACTTTTTTCAGGCATGCTTAATGGACACCTTCTTTGACGATTGGCCTTTTTTTGGTCAAGTTGCTCTTGTCCTTTTTTTACTCGCTTTATCTGGCTTTTTCTCAATGGCTGAAACGAGTATGTTGTCCTCAAATCGCCATCGCCTACGTGCAATGGCTAAAAGCGGCAATGCAGGTGCAGGATTAGCCGAAAGGCTTTTGAACCGGATTGATTCGCTTTTATCTGTTTTACTAATTTCCAACAATCTCATTAATACAGTTCTACCAATTCTAGTAACTGGTATTGCGCTGCATATTTTTGGCGAAAGTGGGCTAGTACTTTCTGTTGCAACGCTGGTGGTTGCCTTATTGATCATCGTTTTTAGTGAAATCACCCCAAAGGTGATCGGCGCCGCTTTTCCAGAAAAAATTGCATCAAATGTAGGGTGGCTGATATTACCCCTCACCTATATTCTCAAACCGCTACTTTGGCTTATCAATAGCTTTGTATCTGGACTTATGAAAGCATCCGGCCTCCAAGCGTCACCTGAAAATCGAGCAATGTCTAAAGAGGAGCTGCGTAGCCTAGTTCTTGAATCAAATCGGTTTTCATCAAATCATCACCGCAACATATTGTTGAATTTATTTAATCTAGAAAACATTCTGGTCGATGATGTCATGACCCCGCGCTCAAAAATTGAAGTGCTTGATCTCTCAAGGCCAATTAATGAGGTTATCGAGCAGTTGGAGACCTGTTATCACAACAAGCTCCTAGTATGTGAAGGCGATTCCGAGCGCATCATTGGTATTTTGTCGGTTAAAAAAGCGCTCTCATTATTAGGAAATGCTCAGCTAACTCATGAAGATTTTAGATCTCTAATTAGCGAATCCTACTTTATCCCAAGTGGAACACCCGTACTACAGCAGATGCAGTTCTTTCAAGATAATCAACAACGTTTAAGTCTGGTAGTTAATGAATATGGAGAGGTATTGGGCTTGGTCACCTTTGAAGATATCGTTGAGGAGTTAATCGGTGAATTCACAACGTCATTTTCAAGCCTCTCTATAGACCCGCGTTGGCTGGCTGACGGTACCTATCTAGCCACTGGAAGCGCTTCGTTACGAGACTTAAATCGTCTGCTGGATTTAAGTCTGCCTCTGGATGGGCCTCGCACTTTAAACGGTTTAATTTTGGAAAGCCTTGAGGCCATTCCAGATCATAGCGTCAGTATTCGCATCGCAGGAATTGTGATGGAAATTATTCAATTTGATGATCAGGGAATAAAAACTGTAAAGCTATATCGCCCTAAAAAATATCCGATATAGATTGAACAACTCCCAAGATGACTCGCTCATTATCCGTACCTGGCATGACATCACAGTAAAAGCGCTTCATTCCAGAGCTACCGATATTCACATTGAGGCCCACCCACAAGAGACTGTCGTACGTATTCGAATCGATGGCTCTCTTTATTTTCAGTCACGTCACCCAATCGAATTCCATGAACGGCTAATTACTCGGATCAAAATATTGGCACGCTTAGATATTGCCGAGAAACGACTCCCTCAGGATGGACGACTATTTATAGGCGATGACTTCTCTCAACCCAATATTGATTGTCGCGTTTCAATTCTGCCAACAATGCATGGCGAGAAAGCAGTAGTTCGCATTCTTCCAAGAAAATTAGAGGATCTAGCCTTAGATCAAATTGGCTTATTGCCAGAACAATTAGCGTTTTTTAGAAAATCTATTCATCAAACCAATGGCTTAATTCTAGTGACAGGACCTACTGGCAGCGGAAAAACTCGTACCCTTTACAGTTGCCTTAGAGAGCTCAATCAAATTGAACGAAACATTTGCTCTATTGAGGACCCCATTGAGATCTGCCTACCAGGCATAAACCAAGTTACCCATCACCCTCGGATGGGTCTAGATTACCCCACCATCATTCGCGCCCTATTGAGGCAAGACCCTGATGTCATTATGATCGGAGAAATTCGGGACATTGAAACCGCTGAACTCGCCATACAAGCTGCGCAAACCGGGCATCTTGTTCTCAGCACTCTACATACAAGAAATGCAGCTGGAGTACTTGCTCGACTTCACAGCCTAGGAATCGACCAAGAGGCAATTGAGTCGTGCTTACGTTGCGTTAGCTCCCAAAGATTAATTCGTAAAATTTGCAAAAATTGTCATGGTACCAACTCAAAGAATTGCAAACATTGCCAGGGGACCGCTTATTTTGGACGGCAAGGTGTACACGAAGTCCTTACTACGTCGAATTTAACCACTTCAACAGGATATATAAGTATGCATAGTGCTGGCATGCATTATGTAATGGAAGGCTTAATTCAGCAGTCGTCACTTGAGATTGAAGTAGGGGTATAGAAATCAGTATTCACCTTTTCTTTCATAAAACTCTCAATAAACATGAGCAATTGCATTTTGCACAACAATTACTTTCATTGCTACATGCGGGATTACCACTCTTAAATGCGATACTTTTGCTTTCTGAAGTAGCGCCTAAATCTTGGCAAAAGTTGATGAGCGGCTTATGCGAAGATCTTAAAAAAGGATATGGATTTTCTCACAGCCTCAAAAATCAAGAAATTCAATTTTCTATGGAATTTATTAATCTGATTAGGGTGAGCGAAAGATCTGGCGACCTCGTATTGGCGCTAAAAACAATCTCCAAGCAATTAGAAGCTCAGATTGAATTACGAGGAAAAATTCAGCAATCACTCACCTATCCAATCATTACATTAACCACTTCTTTTATTTTGATAATCATGATGATGGTTTGGGTTGTACCAGTGTTTAAAGAAGTTTTTGAGCAATTTAAAGCTGAGCTACCAGCCCCAACACAATTGTTAATTCGCATTTCAACGAACGTAGAAAATTTACTCTTAGAGCTATTGCTCTTTTTAATAATCTGCATTGGGGGCCTCACCATTACTTGGATGAAGTCCACACGCCTGCAGAAATATTGCGATCAACTTAGCTTTCATATCCCAATTTTGGGTAATTTATTGCGTCTTGCGACGCTTACCTACTGGTGCCGTACCCTAGGGCACTTGCTTACTTCTGGTTTACCTTTGCCAGATGCTATACGGGTTACCGCTCAATCCTCCAATCATTGGATCAGCCATGACTTTAGCGCTGAAATCTTTAAAAACCTCACGAGGGGCTGGCCTTTAGGAGATTCGCTACGTTTAGCCGATCCAAATCACCTATTATTTGATATAGAAACCTTACAGCTTTTAACAATTGGTTCTGAAAGTGGGTCCTTGACAGAAATGTTGCAAAAACGAGCTGAGACTCTTGGAGCACGGCTAAGCAACAGCCTTAACACCTTAAGTCAAGCTCTTGAACCTTTCTTCATCCTTTTTATAGGCGCAATCATTGGAGCTCTAGTCATAATTCTGTATTTACCCATCTTTAATTTAGGACAAATTATTTAATGACGCTCGCTGAAGGTAATTCCTTGATTCGTGCATTTTTAGTTCTGGTATTAATATATCTTGCTTATGTAGATTTGCGAACCTTTAGGTTGCCCAATGCAACTACCCTACCGTTGATTATTGGCGGCATCCTCTTTAACTGGTGTTCTGAATTCCGCTTTACCGACCCAAACTCTGCCTTTATTGGAGCCGTTGCTGGATACCTCTTTCTCTGGATTCTCAACCTTGTATACAAAAAACTGAAAAAGCAGGATGGAATTGGCATGGGCGATGCCAAGTTATTAGCTGGGCTTGGGGCTTGGCTCGGATGGGCTACGCTGCCCAGTACCTTGTTTATTGCTTCGGTGTCCGGACTGGTTGGCGGGCTAATATGGCTTAAATGGAATAATCAACATCATCGCCAAGCATTTCCTTTCGGCCCTTTTCTTGCCATTGCTGGCATCATTCAATTGCTATGTCCTCAACTACTCCCCACTCTCCTACTGAGCAATCCAACTTAAGCACCTTAAAAGGGAAAATACTTTTAGTTGGCCTAACCGGGGGCATTGGCTCTGGAAAAACCACTGTTAGCGACCTCCTAACTCAGTTAGGCGCAGGAGTAATTGATACTGATTTAATTGCCCATCAAATCACCGGGCCTGTCGGAAGTGCAATACCTTTGATTCAGAAAGAATTTGGCCCGGATTATATTGATGCCTCTGGTGCATTAAATAGAGCAAAGATGCGAACACTTGTATTTGAAAACCCAAAATTTAGAGGACTTTTAGAGCAAATTACTCACCCGCTCATTCAGCAAAAAACTATTCAACAAGCCTTGGAATTAGCCAAAAATGGTGCCCCTTACCTCGTCTTTGTAGTGCCTTTACTCATCGAGTCGAGAACTTGGCAGAACCTCATTGATTACCTGATTGCGGTTGATTGCCCTGTAGAAACCCAAATTGAACGCGTGATGCACCGCAACAATCTATCCAGGGCCGATGTCTGGAAGATAATCAAGGCTCAGGTCAGCAGACACGACCGCAACGCTCAGGCCAATACAGTCATAGAAAATACGGGTGACCTGGATAGCCTGAAGATCCAAGTAGAGGATTTAAATGAAAAATTTTTGCAGATTAGCAAAGATTTGCAAAGTTCGTCATAAAATGTGAAGCTGTGATTGTCTACGAATACCCATTCAACGAATTAGTCCGAGGCATGCTTCGGCTTGAGTATTTGTTCGCCCGCTTTAATCACTTTCTAAGATCCGATGATCCAGAGCTTCATCACAATGCTATTACTGTATTGTTTGATTTAGGTGACATTGGCTCAAGAGGCGACATCAAATCTCTGCTCCTTAAAGAATTTGAGCGTCAAAAGTATGCTCTCAATGGTCTAAAGTCGTCACAAAAAGTGGACCAAGAAGCGTTATCACAAACACTTTCTCAGATTGATATGGCAGCAACAAATATCAATCAGTCGATGGGCAAGCCCAATTCAGCAATTACCGAGAGCGAATGGCTTAATGCTATTCGCACCAGACTCAATATTCCTGGCGGCACGAGCTCAATTGACCTACCAAGCTATCACGCATGGAAAAATAGCCCCACACATGAACGCAGGGAGCTATTAGAGACTTATGTTGCCCCGCTACTCCCTTGGCATGAAGCATGCCAAATATTTTTACGTTTATTACGGCAGTCAGGCGAAGCTAAAGATGTCGTTGCGCACCAGGGAGGATTTCAGCAAGCCCCCTCTGGTAAGGTCTATCAACTGATGCGTATAGCGGTTGAAGATGACACACTTTTCTCCGAGATCAGCGCAAATAAGTATTTGCTGTCCATCCGGTTCATGCAATCAGATCGCGATAAGAAGCCTCAACCAGTCAGTGCAGACGTACCCTTTAAACTGACTCTTTGCCAACTCTAAAGCAGCAACTCCTTTAGTTTCTCGAGCATAGGCCAAGCAGCCGGTAATAAAGGGCCTACGGTAGGAATGCCTTCAGAGATATTCTGCCAAGATAATTGCTGACCCTCGCAGCCTTTTGGCATTCCCTTCCAATTTCGAATAATGCTGACATGAAGGCGGACATAAGCATGGGGATAATCATGCTCAAGCATCGTCAGATCCTCACTGGATTCAATATCAATTCCAAGCTCCTCCTGTAATTCACGCTTAAGAGCCTGGAATACTGTTTCACCCTCTTCTATCTTGCCACCTGGAATCTCCCAGTAGCCAGCATAGGGCTTACCTTCAGGTCTTTGCCCCAGCAGATAGCGACCTGCTCCATCCAAGAGTATCCCAGCGGCTACCTCTGTGACTGGGCGCCTTATCTCGCTCACGCGCGCGAGCCCGCCCAATGTTTAGCAAACTGCCAAGCAACTCGACCCGAACGCGAACCCCTCTCCAGAGCCCAGACCAATGCTTCTGCTCTTGCTTCTTCAATCTGAATGTTACTCAAACCAAAGTGCTGTAACCAATGAGCGACAATAATCAAATACTCATCTTGTTTTGGCGGATAAAAAGAAAGCCATAAACCAAAGCGCTCCGATAGGGAAATTTTCTCCTCGACCACTTCGCCAGGATGAATTTCTCCATCATCACCATGAACGTAACCTTCGTTATCCTTCATGTACTCAGGTAAAAGATGGCGCCTATTGGAGGTTGCATAGATTAGCGCGTTATCTGCCTGAGCAGAAACAGAACCATCCAAGGCAGATTTCATGGCCTTATAGCCTGATTCACCATCCTCAAATGAAAGGTCATCACAAAAAATAATAAAGCGTTCTGGCCGGTCAGCCAAGATATCTGTGATGTCTGCCAAATCTGCTAAATGCTCTTTTTCCACCTCTACTAAACGCAAACCTTGAGAGGCAAATTCATGCAAGCTGGCCTTTATTAAGGAGGACTTTCCTGTGCCCCTTGCTCCAGTAAGCAAAATATTATTGGCCGGTTTTTTTTGAATAAAGTTTTTTGTATTGTCTCGAATAGCATCTCGTTGTCGATCGATATTTTGAAGATCTCCAAATGTAATGTCGGCCACATGCTTCACTGGCTGTAAAAAACCAATACTGCCAAAAATACTATCACGGCGACGCCATCTAAATGCCGTAGATGAGGTCCACTGATCATCCGTTAATGGTTTTGGTAAAAAAGTCTCTAAGTGACTTAGTAGCCGATCTAATTTCTCATTCATTAGATTCATACCTCTTACGAACGGTAATCGGCATTAATGGAGACATATTCATGAGATAAATCACATGTCCACATTGTTTGCTGTGCAGAGCCACGGCCTAAATCAATCTTCACGGTAATTTCAGCCTCTTTCATAACCCTTTGACCGTCAGCTTCTTGGTAGCTTGGATTGCGCCCACCATCTTTAGCCACCCAAACATCGCCGAGCCACATTTGCACGCCATTGACATCCAGATCCGCAATACCGGCATAACCGATGGCAGCCAAGATGCGACCTAAATTAGGGTCGCTGGCAAAAAATGCCGTTTTTACTAAAGGAGAGTGAGCAACCGCTTTGGCTACCAGCCTGCATTCTTCAGTCGTCTTGCCACCCACCACTTCAATTGTCATAAATTTTGTAGCCCCCTCGCCATCACGCACAATCATTTGCGCCAATTTGCGAGCCAAAGAAATTAAAGCTTCTTTTAGAAGGGGGTAGATAGAATCAGAAACAGAGTCAACCCGTACCGTCGACTGGCCTGTTGCCATAATGATGAATGAATCATTGGTTGAAGTATCGCCGTCAATCGTAATGGCATTGAAAGATTGGTCAGCTACTTCACGCGTTAGCGCATTCAATAAGCCTGGCGCAAAACCCGCATCCGTTGCAATAAAACCAAGCATCGTCGCCATATTAGGATGGATCATCCCCGCGCCCTTACATATGCCTGTAATCGTTACCAAGCCCGCGGGGGTTTCGATGATCGCCGATGTTGCCTTTGGTTGTGTATCTGTAGTCATGATCGCTTCAGCAGCATCAAACCAATGATCCTCACCCAAATTAGCAACAGCTCTCGGTAAGGCAGAGATAATTTTTTCTATCGGCAAAGGCTCAAGGATTACGCCTGTTGAAAATGGCAAAATCTGCTCTGAATTCAGGTTTAAGTCTCGAGCTAAGGTAGAGCAAGTTTCGAGAGCATGCTTCATGCCCTCTTCACCCGTACCGGCATTAGCATTGCCTGTATTGACTACTAATGCCCGAATTTCTCCCTTGCTACCGTCAAGAGCTAAATGCTCGCGACAAACTTGTACTGGAGCCGCACAGAACCGATTCAGCGTAAAAACTCCAGCAACCTGTGAACCAGGGGCTAAAGTCATTACCAATAAATCCTTGCGATTAGCTTTCTTTATTCCAGCTTCAGCAATGCCCATTTCAAAGCCCTTTACAGGCTTGAGTTGGTCTTTTTGGGGGAGGGGTAAATTAACTGTCATGATCTGACAATTGTAGATGAGACCTTATCGGGCTGCCGTAGCAGGCAACCCTATATAAAAACTTTAACTCAATGCTCCGCAGCAGTTCTTATATTTCTTGCCACTACCGCAAGTACAAGGATCATTACGCCCAACCTTCGGTCCAGAACGAGCTGGCGCAGGTGTAATTTCAACTACATCTCCATGGTCGCTAGTTGATCCAGCCACTTCTTCATCGGCATCGGCATGCTGATACTGAACATCAGATAAGTTAGCCAAATCTTCACTCATGGATTCGGAAGCCTGCTCCAACTCACTAGCGCTACGAATTTGTACGGTCATGATGTTTTTCACCACATCATTTTTAATCACGTTCAATAATTCACCGTACAACTCGAATGCTTCACGGCGATATTCCTGTTTTGGATCTTTCTGAGCATATCCACGCAGATGAATCCCTTGGCGCAAATGGTCCAAAGCGGCCAAATGTTCACGCCAGTGACTATCTAAGCTGTAGAGCAATACGGAGCGCTCAAAACCAGCAAAGGAAGCGCGACTTGATAATTCAACTTTGACGTTGTAGGCATCAGTAGCGGCCTGCAAAACTCGATTAATAATTTCGCTTTCTTCTACAGTTTGCGCACTTTCAACCCAAGCCCTCAAGTCAACCGTGAGACCCCAGTCATTAGCGAGTACATTCTCCAAGCCGGTTAAGTCCCATTGCTCCTCCATAGATTCATGAGGAACATATAAGGCGCAAAGAGTGCGCAACACATCTTCACGTAAATTGGCAATTAAATCACCAATATCATCACTTTCAAGCACTTCATTTCGTAAGCGATAAGTTTCTTTACGTTGATCATTTGCTACATCGTCATACTCAAGCAACTGTTTACGTATATCGAAATTACGACCTTCAACTTTACGCTGCGCAGATTCAATCGAACGAGTAACCATACCCGCCTCGATTGGCTCGCCTTCAGGCATCTTCAGACGCTCCATCACGGAACGTAAACGATCACCCGCAAATATACGAAGCAGAGAATCATCTAGGGAGAGATAAAAACGGGATGAACCAAAATCACCCTGACGGCCGGCACGACCTCTTAATTGATTATCAATACGACGACTTTCATGTCGCTCAGTACCAATAATATGCAAACCACCGGCAGCTAAAACTTGCTCATGCAAACCCTGCCATTCATCTTGCAACGTCTTAATCTTGGCAGCTTTTTCAGCAGCGCTCAGCGTATCGTCAGCTTCTATCAAAGAAGACTGCTTACCGACATTGCCACCTAATACGATGTCAGTCCCGCGGCCCGCCATATTGGTGGCGATGGTGATCATTTTTGGTCGACCAGCTTGCGCAATGATCTCAGCTTCGCGTTGATGCTGTTTCGCATTTAAAACTTGATGTGGCAATTTACGCAGATTTAATAAATCCGCGATTAATTCAGAATTTTCAATTGAAGTTGTGCCGACCAAAACTGGTTGTCCACGTTGATAGCAGTCTTCAATATCTTTAATCACAGCATCATAGCGTTCACGTGATGACTTATAAATCTGATCTTGACGATCTTTTCTTTGACTAATTCTATTTGGCGGAATAACAACCGTCTCAAGGTTATAAATTTCCTTGAACTCATAAGCTTCAGTATCAGCTGTACCGGTCATTCCAGACAGCTTGCCATACATCCGGAAATAATTCTGGAAAGTAATAGTGGCTAAGGTTTGATTCTCATTTTGAATCGGTACCCCTTCTTTGGCCTCTACCGCTTGATGCAAACCATCCGACCAACGACGCCCTTGCATTAATCGACCAGTGAATTCATCCACAATAATGACTTCTTGATTCTGAACAACATACTGCTGATCACGGTGATACAAAGTATGAGCCCGCAAAGCAGCATACACATGGTGCATCAACGTAATATTTTGTGGGGAATACAAAGAATCGCCATCAGTCAAAGCACCTAATTGAATCAATACAGCTTCAGCTTTATCGTGACCTTGCTCAGTCAGGTATACCTGTTGAGATTTTTCATCAACCCAATAGTCGCCTGGTTTTTCAACGCCAGTACCATCTGACTTCTCTTCACCTATTTGACGCTCTAAATAAGTAGGCAGTGAGTTGATCTTCAAATACAAGTCGGTATGGTCATCCGCCTGACCAGAAATAATTAAGGGGGTACGGGCCTCATCAATCAGGATTGAATCTACTTCATCGACAATTGCATAAGCCAAACCACGCTGTACGCGCTGACCCAGATCCTGAACCATGTTATCGCGCAAGTAATCAAAACCAAACTCATTGTTAGTGCCGTAAGTAATATCGGCAGCGTATGCCTCATGCTTGGTAGTGTGATCCATCTGGGATAGATTCACACCCACTTTCATACCCAAAAAGTTATATAGCGTAGACATCCACTCAGCATCGCGCTGAGCTAAGTAATCATTCACCGTAACTACATGAACCCCTTTGCCAGTCAGGGCATTTAGATAAACAGGCAAGGTAGCAGTAAGCGTTTTACCTTCACCAGTACCCATCTCTGCGATCTTTCCTTGATGCAAAGCAAGACCACCAAGAATTTGAGCATCAAAATGACGCATCTTCATTACCCGTGAGCTAGCTTCGCGCACAACCGCAAAGGCCTCCGCTGCGATATCGTCAAGAGTCTCTCCCGCGCCTAAGCGAGATTTGAATTCAGTGGTTTTAGCCTGAAGTTCAGCGTCACCCAAAGATTGCAGAGAGGCCTCAAAAGTGGCAACCTTAGCGACAACTTTGCGATACTGTTTCAAGAGACGGTCGTTACGACTGCCGACCAGGGTTTTAAGGAGACCGATTACCATGGGATATTGAAGAAAATTAAGTCCTTGAGTTTATCACCCGAACCTTTTTTACAATGAACTTTACTTCCAAACCGCCCCGCGCCAAGGCCGCGCATGACTGGATCGATTACCTACGGGAATCCGAAGGTTTGGGGAGTATTTTGGCTAAAACTGAAGATTTAGCCAGGCTAAAAATATCTCTAGAAAAGGCCTTGGCTGAACTGGATTTAGATCATTTAAGCTCAAAAATTGAGGCTGGGTGGCGTTCTGCAGGCCAAAATGAACTTTTTTTATTAGTGTCTAGCTCTAGCATTGCCAGTCGCCTGCAACAAATTTTACCTAGCTTAATCAATGAGTTAGAAAAAAATGGGGTTATTTGTAGCTCCATTAAGGTTCGACTTAAGCCCTCCGCACCCATGTGGAATATCAAGCCTGGAGCTGGCCTCAAACAAACGAGCAAACCACGCGTCTTTAATGAAGTCGCCAGACATTCTTGGGAAGATTTATTAAAGAAATTAGCACCCGACTCCGAGTTACATAAAGCTGTTGAACGTCTACTTCAAAATAGACGCAAATAGCTTAGAAAAAGAGTGGCTGGCTTTCTTGGGAGTAGGCTGCTGGAGCCTTATTTTCAGGAAAACTGCTGATTTCATAGGAGCTTGGGTCTTCCAAGAGCTTACGCAACAGCGCGTTATTTAAAGCGTGGCCTGATTTTTCAGCAACATAAGCCCCAACGATAGGGTGCCCAATGAGATAAAGATCTCCAATAGCATCCAATATCTTATGGCGAACAAACTCGTCTTCATAGCGAAGTTCTTCGTTATTCAAAATCCGATGTTCGTCCAAAACAATCGCATTATCTAAGCTTCCTCCGCGGGCTAAGCCCATTTCCCTTAAGGCCTCTACTTCATGGGCAAATCCGAAAGTACGGGCACGGCCAATTTCACGACGGTATGCATGTTCTGCGAAATCCACAATAAACCGTTGTCCAGTTTTATCAACCGCAGGATGCTTAAAGTCGATAGTGAAGTCGAGCTTAAACCCAAAGAAAGGTTCAAGACGGGCTAATTTATCTCCTTCACGAACTTCAATGGTCTTTTTAATCACTACAAATTGACGTGGAGCATCTTGCTCTGAAATGCCAGCAGACTCTATTAAAAATAAAAATGATGCAGCGCTTCCATCCATGATGGGAACTTCTTCACCATCCAATTCAATTAATAAATTATCTAAGCCTAGACCAGCACATGCTGATAACAAATGCTCTACAGTGGAGACACGAATACCATCTTTTTGAATCACTGAGGCAAGGCGCGTATCACATACGGCCAGAGCAGTAGCCGGTATAACCGCTTGCTCTGGCGTATCAACACGTACAAACTGAACCCCTGAATTCACAGGCGCAGGCTTGATGACTATCGTCACCTTCCGCCCTGAGTGCAAACCAATCCCCACAGTTTTTACCGAAGTGGCGATTGTTCGTTGCTTCATCATCATTAATCTAGATTCAGTAAAGAGTTTATTAAAGCTTTTTCAAAACAGAGGCGGCGTCACTTACTTCAAATTTGCCAGGCGCTTCAAGGTCTAAAGTCTTCACCACACCATCTTCAACGATCATGGCATAACGCTGTGAACGTACACCGAGTCCACGAGCTGTCAGATCGAACTCCATACCAAGCTTCTTAGTGAATTCGCCACTTCCATCACCGAGCATACGGATTTTTTTTCCAACATTTAGATCACGACCCCATGCGCCCATTACAAATGGATCATTGACAGCGACACACCAAATCTCATCCACGCCTTTTGCTTTAAAAGCATCAAAGTGCTCAACAAATCCTGGGACGTGTTGCGCAGAACAGGTAGGCGTAAATGCACCAGGTAATGCAAAAATCACAATTTTCTTACCAGCCACCAATTTCTCAACTTCAAAAGCATTCGGCCCCAAAGCGCAACCCTCGCTAGCCTCATTCAAGAATTCGTAAAGAGTAGCGTTAGGTAATTTTTGTCCAACTGCAATCATAAAATCTCCTTTAGTTAGTTGTAATTAAGCATGCCAACGCAAGCGCGGGATTCGTCGTCCGGAGGGGCGCCGCGCTGGCATTTCGCAACTATCTATTGTATTGAGCAGTTAATTAATCTGCTTGCTTACGTAAAAAGGCTGGAATTTCATAGTAATCCGCTCCTTTATCTAACATGGATTTTGCTTGCGGAGAGCTATCAGCGCCTAAAGTAGGTGCAGGTGTAGCTTCACGCGAACTACGGAACACACGTGGCAAATCATATTGACTGTAATCAACGCCGCTTGAAGCGGGTTGAGCTGCTACCGCAGGCGCACTACCAAAACCTGCTAAAGCCAGTCCAGCACTAGTGTTTAAAGCAGATCCCAAACTAACTTTGCTCATAGCCGCGGATGGGCTAGAAGGAGCAAAGCTATTGAGGTCAGCCATAGTTGGCATAGCATCATGAGTACCAGTTGCTTGTCTCCAAACCACTTCTGGTTGATTGCTTTGACGAGCATGTGGATTATTCAAACCCGTAGCTACGACAGTTACACGCAAGGCATCGCCCAAACTATCGTCATACACAGTGCCAAAGATAACGGTTGCATCATCGGCCGCATATCCACGGATAGCAGCCATTACTTCACGTGTTTCGGATAACTTCAATGAGTGGCTAGCAGTAATATTTACCAATACACCGCGTGCTCCAGAAAGATCTACGCCCTCAAGTAACGGTGAAGCGACAGCAGCTTCTGCAGCTAAACGCGCACGATCCATACCAGATACGGTTGCCGTACCCATCATGGCCTTACCTTGTTCGCCCATAACAGTCTTCACATCTTCAAAGTCGACGTTAATGAGGCCTTGTACATTAATGATTTCTGCAATACCAGATACCGCATTGTGTAAAACATCATCAGCGCAGGCAAAAGCCTTATCAAATTCAGCATCTTCACCCATGACTTCAAAGAGTTTTTCATTGAGAACAACAATCAATGAATCTACATAGGACTCAAGCTCTGCAGCACCATTCTCCGCAACTTTTAATCGTCTTACGCCCTCAAAATCAAATGGCTTACTAATCACGCCAACAGTCAGAATACCCATCTCTTTAGCCACTTGGGCAACAATTGGAGCCGCACCAGTTCCAGTCCCACCACCCATACCGGCGGTAATGAAAACCATATGCGCGCCTTGCAATGCATCGGCAATACGAGCACGCGCCTCTTCCGCAGAGGCCGCACCGATTTCTGGTTTTGCACCAGCACCTAATCCGCTAGAACCCAGTTGCAAATTCACAGATGCTTCTGAACGCACTAAAGCGCCAGCATCGGTGTTCATGCAAATAAACTCTACGCCATTTACACCGCGACGAATCATATGTTGCACCGCATTACCGCCAGCACCACCAACTCCAACTACTTTAATGATGGTTTTACCAGCTGTTTCTTGATCTAACATTTCAAATTCCATATACCCTCCTAGGTAATAAATGAACTACATTGACGACGACGAAAAAACTTAAAAATTTCCTGCAAACCATTCTTTCATGCGCGATATCACACTCTGAAGCGCACCTGATTGAGAAACACGACGACCGCGTAATAACTGGGCCTGACCCTCCATTAACAAACCAATGCTGGTTGCAAATCTAGGGCTGCGTAATACTTCATGCAAGTGACCACGATATTCAGGCACTCCAATGCGAGCTGGACGCAAGAAAACTTGCTCCGCTAATTCCACCATGCCAGGCATTAATGAAGTACCGCCAGTAAGGACAATCCCCGAAGAGACCATATCCTCATATCCTGAGTCGTGAACCAAGCCCCGCACCAAGGCAAATAGTTCCTCAACTCGTGGCTCAATCACCGCTGCCAAAGCTTGCTTAGACATTGGGCGAGGTTCACGATCTCCAACACCCGGCACTTCAATCATGGCAACCGGATCAGCCATATCTTGACGCGCAATTCCATGTTGAATTTTTAAATCTTCTGCATCAATGGTAGGGGTACGTAAAGCCATTGCGATGTCATTAGTAATTTGATCGCCTGCAATAGGAATGACGGCCGTATGACGAATCGATCCTTGGCAATAAATAGCAATATCCGTTGTACCGCCACCGATATCAACCAGAACAACACCCAGCTCTTTTTCATCTTCTGTAAGAACGGCCAAACTTGAAGCCAAAGGCTGCAGAATTAAATCATTTACCTCAAGGCCGCAACGGCGAACACATTTCACAATATTTTGAGCGGCACTTACCGCTCCAGTAACTATATGTACTTTTACCTCTAAACGAAGACCGCTCATGCCAATTGGCTCGCGTACGTCCTCTTGCCCATCGATGATAAATTCCTGAACAAGAATGTGAAGAATTTGTTGGTCAGTTGGAATGTTGATTGCTTTAGCAGTTTCTAATACTCGCTCAACATCCCCAGAACTTACTTCTTTATCTCTAATGGCAACCATTCCACTAGAGTTAAAACTCACAATATGATTGCCTGCAATACCCGTAAAGACTTGAACAATCTGACGATCAGCCATTACTTCGGCTTCTTCTAGCGCCTTCTGAATGGACTGTACTGTTGCCTCAATATTGACAACAACACCTTTTTTCAAACCCTTAGAAGCAGTTTGACCAACGCCGACTACATTGAATTGTCCATCTGGTCCCAATTCAGCTACTAAAGCAACTACCTTGGAAGTTCCAATATCTAAACCAACCAATAGATCTCGATTGTCTTTACTCATTACTTGCGCTCACTTTTTTTGGCATCAACTTCACTCTTTTTTACACTTGCAGCAGCAAGATGAACTGCAAAACCATTTGCATAACGCAAATCCACCGCATCTACTCGGTTATTCCACTTTTCTTGCACCTGAGGCCAATACTTAAAAAGTCGTGCAACACGCTCCTCAGTAAGAGTTTTGTCAGAACTCTCCTCATCACGACCAAACTCAACCTTCATGCCATTTGTAAGCTGAACATGCCAGGCATACCGCTCTGTCAGTGCAAGGCTTCTTACTTGAGCTCCCCATGGCTTAAACCAATTGTTCGCTTTTTCGTACAAACTCATTACTTCTTTACTCGCATCAGCAGGGCCTTGAAATTCAATTAATGACACTTCATCACCAACATCTGCAGCACGGCCGGAAAATAATTCTCCATGGGTGTTCATGAGCATCTGGCCTTCTGCGCTACCCCAGGTACCAAATGGTTTCTGCTCTTCAATACTGACAATCAAGCCATTTGGCCAAACGCGACGTACATTCGCATGACGCACCCAAGGCAAGGATTCAAAACCAAGCTTTACATCCTCCAGGCGGACGCTAAAGAAATTGCCGCGAACTGTTTCCAACACTTCCTGTTTAATGCCTGGCTTATTAATATGCTTTAAGGTTTGACCAGCCACGGGCTCAATCACCACTTGACGTAAAGTGAAGACTGGACGCTGACCTAACCAAACCAAGACTCCAATACAAACCATCACTGCAAAACAGCGCATTAAAAATCGACTCACCTTTTTCATCCGCTCTGGATAATTCCAAAGTGGAGACATTAGCGATGTAAAAATCTCGCCAAATCGATTGAGAAATGTACTCATTCCATTCATCTCTGATGAGTTACCGTATTTTGAAGCGTCTTACTGAGCACCCAGAGCACCAAATCGGCATATTCAACACCCGCAGCCTTAGCAGCCATAGGCACCAAAGAGTGGGAAGTCATGCCAGGAGAGGTATTCATCTCCAATAAATAGGGTTTACCTGTTTTCTGATCCAGCATCACATCTGCTCGACCCCAAGTACGACAACCGAGGGCCCGATAAGCTGCTAAAGCCAATTCTTGAACGGCGGTATTAATCTCAGGTTCCAGTCCAGTAGGGCATAAGTATTTAGTCTCATCCGAAAAATACTTATTGTGAAAATCGTAGTTGGCTTCAGGTGGAATAATTTTAATTACTGGCAAAGCTTCAGCATGCGCACCTTCACCAACAATAGGGCATGTTAATTCATCGCCAATAATGCAAGTTTCTGCAATCACCTTCTTATCCAAGCCTGCGGCCAATACATAAGCGGCTGGCAATTCCTCCACATACTTAACTTTAGTCAACCCCAAGGAAGAACCTTCATGCGCTGGTTTAACAATTAAAGGTAAACCTAAGTGCTTTACAACTGCATCCCAATCACTATTCGCAGTCAACTCCATGAATTCAGGAGTAGTCAAACCACTACTTAACCAAATACGTTTGGTGGCAATTTTGTCAATAGCAAGCGCTGAAGCCAATACACCACTACCGGTATATGGAAGATTTAATAATTCAAGTAAACCTTGGATCGTACCGTCCTCACCATAGCGACCGTGCAAAGAAATAAAGATGCGATCAAATTTTTCCTCTGCCAATTCAATTGGGCTTCTTAAACCAGGATCAAAGGGATGGGCATCGACCCCTTTCGAAAGAAGGGCTTCCAAAACACCATTACCCGACATAAGAGAAATTTCTCGCTCTCCAGATCGCCCGCCTAACAAAACACCGACCCTACCCAGAGACTTGATATCCAAACTGGCTAAATCGGATTGAACGCGTTCGCCCCAAGAAGTTGACATCCTATTTTCCTTAGACATTTTTTGCTTCCGCCAAAGCATGGGGCAGGCCAGAAATCGAGCCCGCACCCATAGTAATTACCACGTCACCATCACGCAATAATTCGAAAAGTTTTTCAGGCATATCAGCCACTGTTGCTGCAAACGCCACAGAACGGACGTCTAAAAGAGATTTTGTATTTTTATCAACAGCTATAGCAGCCTTTAATAAGCTCTCCCCATCGGCACCAGGAATTTTGACCTCACCAGCTGGATATACCTCAGTTAAAACTAAAGCATCAAAATTTTTAAGTACCTGAACGAACTCACCAAAACAATCGCGTGTTCTAGTAAAGCGGTGAGGCTGAAAGGCCAGCACCAAACGACGATTCGGATAAGCGCCACGCGCAGCCTCTAATGTTGCCGCCATCTCAACGGGATGATGACCATAGTCATCAATTAAAGTAAAGCTACCCCCACTAGCAAGCGGGATTTCACCATAACGCTGGAAACGACGCCCAACGCCATCAAACTCAGATAAAGCTTTAACGATAGCGCCATCACTTACGCCTAATTCCGTAGCAATCGCAATGGCTGCTAAAGCATTACGTACATTATGTAGGCCTGGTAAATTTAACTGTACCTGCAAAGGCCCTGGTTTTTTGCCATGCCTACGAATAGTGCGGCGCTCTACAGTGAAATGCATACGCGTATCTTCGGCACGGATATGAGTGGCGCGAATATCTGCATCTTCAGACATGCCATAACGTAATACCGATTGCGAGACAAAGGGAATAATGTCCCGAACATTAGCATCATCAATACATAAAACTGCTACACCATAAAAAGGCATGCGTTGAATAAATTGTACAAATGCCTGTTTTAGGCGTGCCATATCATGCTGGTAGGTATCCATATGATCAGCATCAATATTGGTTACCACTTCCATAGCAGGAAATAATTGCAAGAACGAAGCGTCAGATTCATCCGCCTCAACCACGATAAAGTCGCCCTGACCTAAACGAGCATTAGCGCCGGCAGAATTGAGTTTTCCGCCAATCACAAACGTAGGATCTAACCCACCTTCTGCCAATACTGATGCCACAAGACTCGTAGTAGTAGTTTTTCCATGGGTTCCTGCAATGGCAATGCCCTGCTTTAAGCGCATTAACTCACCCAACATGACTGCACGTTGGATGACAGGAATCTTTGCGGCACGAGCAGCTAATACCTCAGGATTATTTCCCGCTACAGCTGTAGAAATCACTACCGCCTCAGCTGTACCAATGTTTTGTTGATCGTGACCAATATGAATTACCGCACCTAAATCTTTTAGTCTCTTTGTAGCGGCACCTTCAGCCAAGTCGGAACCAGAAACCTGATAGCCCAGATTAAGAAGTACCTCGGCAATACCACTCATGCCAGCACCACCAATACCTACAAAATGAATTTGTTGAACAATGTGTTTCATATACCCACTCCCGCACAATCTGCACATACTTCAGCCACCCGTTGGGTTGCATGAGGTTTAGCTAGAGCATAAGCACGTAGAGCCATTTCCCTTAAATCATTGCGGCTAAAATTTTGAATCATAGAAGCTAAGTCACGAGGATTCAGTTCTGATTGGGGCAGTAAAATAGCCGCATCTGCATTCGCCAAGAATTTTGCATTCTCAGTCTGATGATCATCAATGGCGTAAGGAAAAGGAATTAGGCAAGATGCGACACCACAAGATGCTATTTCCGAAACTGTCATAGCCCCTGAACGGCAAATTACCAAATCTGAAGTCGCATAGAGTGATGGCATGTCATCAATAAAAGCCCGAATATCCCCCTCTAAACCTAATTCTGCATATTTTTTTTGTAAATCAGCTAAATGTTTTTCACCGGCTTGATGAATAACTCTAGGTCTAGACTCTTTTGGAATTAAAGCCAAAGCAGCTGGTATTTTTTCATTAAGCGCTACCGCGCCCAAACTACCGCCTACGACAAGAATTTGAAGATTTCCTTGTCTCTCATCATAGCGTTGAGCTGGCATGGGAAGACCATCAAAATCTGCACGAATTGGATTGCCAACCCATTCAGCATTTTCTATCGTATGTGGGAATCCCGTCAAAGTACGTGAAGCAATCTTTGCAAGAGCGCGATTAGCGCTGCCCGCTACTGAATTTGACTCATGCAATACGAGTGGACGCTTCATTATTCTCGTTACAAGTCCGCCTGGGAAAGTTATGTAACCTCCCATCCCAAGAACCACGCTAGGCTTCAAGCGTTGCATGATCTTCCAGCTTTGAATCCCTGCGCGCCATAAATTAATAGGCAACATGAGTTTGGCTTTTATTCCCTTGCCACGCAAACCGCCGAATTGGACTGACTCAAAAGGGAAGTTAGAAGCCTTGACCAAGCGATACTCCATACCGCTTTGGTTTCCAAGCCAAGATACATTCCACCCACAATTACGCAGATATTGGGCGACAGCAAGCCCTGGAAAAATATGCCCGCCAGTACCACCAGCCATAATCAGAATCGAGGGTTTAGTCATAGCTTCCCCCCGCGCATTAAAACGCGATTCTCGTAATCAACTCGAAGCAGCATCGCTATCGCCACTGCGTTCATAACAATACCGGAGCCCCCATAGCTAACTAATGGAAGCGTTAAGCCCTTTGTTGGTAGCAAGCCAAGATTTACGCCCATGTTAATGAATGCTTGCCAACCAATCCAAATACCCACACCTTTTGCAGCCAAACCAGCAAAGCTTCGATCTAACTGCAAAGCCGTCCGCCCAATCATGAATGAGCGACGCACTACCCAATAAAACAAGAAAATGATTACTACAACGCCTACAAAACCAAGCTCTTCACCAATTACAGCCATAATGAAATCGGTATGGGCTTCCGGTAAATAGTGCAATTTCTCAACGCTGCCACCTAGGCCTGTACCAAACCATTCTCCACGACCAAATGCCATAAGTGAGTGGGTTAATTGGTAGCCTTTATTTGCAGCATTATCGACTTGCCATGGATCCATGAAGGCCAACATACGGCCACGACGGAATGGCGAGAGGGCAATCATGGTTGCGCCACTTAATAAACCCACCACAACTAGACCACCAAATAATTTCGCATTAATGCCGCCCAGGAAAAGAATTCCAAAAGCAATTAAAGCAACTACTACAAATGCGCCCATATCTGGCTCAGCCATTAACAAACCGCCAACCAAAGCAACAGCAATACCCATCGGCAACATACCTTTTACAAAAGAATGGAGGTATTCCTGACGTTGCACTGTATAGGTAGCAGCAAATATGACTGCCGCGAATTTCATCAACTCAGAAGGCTGAAAATTCATAATCCCCAGCGGAATCCACCGCTTTGCACCATTCACACCTTTGCCAATTCCAGGAATCAGCACTGCAATCAAAAGGAGAACAGTAAAACCAAAAACAATCGGTGAATAGCGATCCCAAACTTTGGTGGGAATCTTGAATGCCCAAATACCGACACCAAGAGCGATTGCGAGGGAAATCATATGACGAATAAGGAAAAAGTTACTGCTGTAGTTCGCATATTTAGGGCCATCAGCCAAAGTAATCGAAGCTGAATACACCATGACCAGACCGATTAATGCCAAAGATAAAACTGCCCAAACCAGCAATTGGTCATACTCCATCATGCGCGAACGCGTTTGTTCAACACCAGATACCGCATCTCTTAAACCAGTACGGAAATTATCTATACCGCCTCTAGAAAAATTCCAAAAGCGGCCTAGGCGTTGACGGTTTTCAGGAAACAATTTTTCTTTTAGATTCATGCCTGAACCCCTGTAAATTGCATCCCCAATTCCTGAACTTCAGATGAAAAGGCTTCTGCGCGAGCGATATAATCTTTGAATTGATCCAAACTAGCACACGCAGGCGATAGCAAAACAATGTCACCAGACTGCGCTTGCTTTGCAGCCTCCTGCACGGCATTTTTCAAAGTTTCACTCATTACACAAGGTGCGGCACCTGCTAAGACCTCATTAATTGCTGGTCCATCTTTGCCAATTAAAAACACCCCTTTTACAAACCTCAAAGTGGGATCACGTAAGGGAGTGAAATCCTGACCCTTACCTTCGCCGCCCGCAATCAACCAAATACGCTTACCCGATTCATTGCTACCCAAGCCATTTAACGCTGCTACAGTAGCGCCAACATTAGTTCCCTTGCTGTCATCTACATATTCCACGTCAGCAATAATTGAAATACTTTGAACCCGGTGCGGCTCTCCGTGGTAGTCACGCAAGCCATGCAAAAGCATATTCAACGGTAAACCTGCTGCTCTTGCCAAAGCAACAGCGGCTAAGGCATTTAATGCATTATGTCGACCGCGAATGCGCAATGCATCAGCTGGAATTAAACGCTTAAGGCGTAATGGCTCCTCCTCTGCAACAACAGAGGATTTTCGGCGACGCTTAGGTTTAGGCTCAAGATCCTCGTCTATCTCAGCCCAAACCAGCCAATCAATACCTCCAGCCCTAAGATCATGCTCAATGCCAAAAGCACCTTGCTCATCGGGACGGCCAGAACCAAATGTCACTATATTTTGAGTAGACTTTTGCTCATCGCTCATCAACCCCATAACCAAGGGATCATCACGATTCAAAATACAGATTGTTTCTAGATTAAATATTTTTGATTTTGCATTCGCATAAGCTTGCATATCGCCATGCCAATCCAAGTGGTCTTGAGTAATGTTGAGCACAGTTGCAGCAGTTGGATACAGAGTATGTGTGTAAACCAATTGGAAGCTGGATAGCTCAAGCACCCACACATCAGGCATTTCTACTATTTGGTCGACTTGCTCTAGGCAAGAGATTAATTTATCCAAAGCTGAAGGACTAATATTCCCCGCTACCGCTACCTTTTTACCGGCACGTTCACATAATTGGCCGGTTAAAGCGGTAGTAGTGGTCTTACCATTTGTCCCTGTAATAGCTAAGATCGCAGGTTGATATTGCAAATCATTTGCTTGAGCCATACGACTCATTGCCGCTATTGCTCTTGCAAAAAATTCTATCTCACCCCAAACGTCAATACCTTGTTCTTGCGCACCCTCAAGGAATGAATGGGTCGGCTCATGAAGTGGCGATAAACCTGGACTGATCCCTATGACATCAATATCACTCAACAAACCATGATTAAATGAACCAAAATGTATATCTCCAAGCCCTGCAAACTCAAGCTCAGCAACCCATGCTTTTTGCTTATCGCTTAATTGTGATTTTTCACGTGTATCTGCCAAGCGCACAGAAGCACCGTTACGTAAGCACCATTTGGCCATAGCAACACCAGACTCACCCAAACCCATGATGAGGAATTGATGAGGCGCAACATACCCCTCATCAGTGACCATGAGTGGATGTGCGAAGGTGTTTTCTAAGTTATGCATGGCTTAACGTAATTTCAAACTAGATAAGCCAATTAAGACTAAAAGGATTGTGATAATCCAAAAACGTACAACTACCTGAGTCTCTCTCCAACCACTCAATTCAAAATGATGATGCAAGGGAGCCATACGGAAGATACGACGGCCCTCACCGAATCGTTTTTTTGTGAACTTAAACCAAATCACCTGAAGCATTACCGAGAAGGTTTCTGCCACAAAAATTCCGCCCATCACAAAGAGAACAATTTCTTGTCGCACGATCACTGCAATCGTTCCCAAGGCACCACCTAAAGCAAGCGCCCCAACATCACCCATAAATACTTGTGCGGGATGCGTGTTGTACCAAAGAAAAGCCAATCCTGCTCCCCCCATGGCACCACAAAAGATCATTAATTCACCAGCACCCGGTATGTAAGGGAACAGCAAGTATTTAGCGTAAATAGCGTTACCCATGACATAAGCAAAGGCACCTAATGCTGCGCCCACCAAAATCACTGGCATGATGACCAAACCGTCTAAACCATCGGTCAAATTCACAGCATTACTGCTTCCAACAATGACGAGGTAACTCAAAATAATGAAACCCATTACACCTAATGGATAGCTAATTTCTTTCATAAATGGAATCAAGAGATTAGACTTGGCGGGCAAATCTAATGCAAAACCACTCTTAAGCCAATCAAAGAATAATTGCAGTACTTTGAGGTTATTCACCTCAGAAACTGAAAATGCCAAATATATTGCGGCAAATAAACCGATGAGCGTTTGCCAAAAGAATTTTTCTCTGGAGGCCATCCCTTTAGGATCTTTGCGAACCACCTTGCGATAGTCATCAACCCAACCTACCAAACCAAATCCAAAAGTCACAATCATCACAATCCAAATAAAGCGATTGCTTAAATCTGCCCATAGCATGCAAGAAGTAAAAATTCCCAGCAAAATCAATACGCCGCCCATAGTAGGCGTACCCGATTTCACTAAATGAGTTTGAGGGCCATCAGTACGAACGGCTTGCCCCATTTTCAAAGCAGTTAATTTACGAATTACCCAAGGGCCAGCGGCTAGGCCGATCAATAGCGCGGTAACCGTTGCCATTACCGCCCTAAAAGTGATGTAGTTAAATACCCTAAAGAATCCAAAATCATCTTGCAACCACTGCGCTAACATTAAGAGCATGTTTTAGCCTCCTCTAATAAGGCTTGTGCCACACGCTCCATGCGCATAAAACGAGATCCTTTAACCAATATATTTAATTTTTCAGAAGCATGACTTTGATGCGCCTGTAAAGCATTTGCTAACTTCAGATTCAAATCCCCAACTGTAGAAAAGTGTTCTGCGGACGAAGTAAGTTTTAACTTTTTCTTAACCTCTTCAAAACCCCTCACCGCTTCTTCTGACTGCTCACCCAAGGTAAATAATTTCGCCACACCTTGCTCGGCAGCGTACGCACCAACCTCATGATGAAAAGCCGGCCCTTGATTGCCAACCTCTCCCATATCGCCCAAGATCAACCAAGAAGGATTGCCAGATTGTTTTAAAGCATCGATTGCGGCTCTTACTGAATCAGGGTTAGCGTTATAACTGTCATCAATTAACGTATGGGCTGCATTGAGAGTTTTGACTTGCATCCTGCCATTAACAGGGGAAAAGGATTCGAGGCCTTCTTTAATTTTTACAAGATTTAAACCTGCTGCTAATGCAACCGCAGTAGCAGCCAATGCATTTCGAACATTATGGCTACCCAAAGTTTTTAACTGCACCTCAGTAGCGCCCTTTGGTGTTTGTATCTGCACACGGCCATTGGGCAAAACTTGGCCACTAATAGAGGCTTGCACATCTGATGGCGTTGAAAGCAACATAAAATCCATCATGAGACGACCATCAGCAGCTTTTCTCCAAACATCTGTAAATTCAGAATCAGCCGGAAAGACTGCTACGCCATCTTGAGGAAGTGCGGCTAAAACTGCTGCATGTTCTTGTGCAACAGCAGCAACCGATGTCATGAATTCTTGATGCTCACGCTGGGCATTATTAATGAGTGCAATATTCGCCTGGGCAATCTGCGCCAATTGAGCGGTCTCACCAGGATGATTCATTCCTAACTCAATGACTGCAAGTCGATCAGTTGAACGCAACCGTAAAAGCGTTAAAGGGAGTCCAATATCATTATTAAGATTGCCTTTAGTCACCAAAGTGAAATCTTCACCAACTGCTGCCTTAAAGATCGAGGCAATCATTTCCTTCACAGTAGTCTTACCATTACTGCCCGTAACTAGCGCAACCGGAATATCAAAATTTGTTCGCCATGCTTTGGCAAGGACCCCCAAACCAAGTCGCGTATTTTCTACGCAGATTGCAGGTAAGTTTTTAGGGCACTGATCACTTTGACTAATTAAGGCGGCGCTCGCCCCAGCCTTAGCCACGTCATTTAAAAACTCATGCGCATCAAACCGTTCGCCAGACAAAGCAACGAAAAGTTCATGATCATCTATTTGACGGCTATCAGTACCCACTCTGGATACTTTCAAAGTCTCTGCATCCGCTTCTGAAATATTCACCAGCTGACTGCCTGGAAGCATGCGATGAACCTGCGCAAGATTAGTCATGGCTAACATCAAGCTACACCTCCAGCAGCAAGCTGAATATGCTCTTGGTCAGAAAATTCAAACTTTTTACCGTTGATTTCCTGGGTAGACTCATGGCCTTTGCCAGCTACCAGAACAACATCCTCTACAGCAGCATGTCGAACTGCTGCCATGATTGCTGCAGCTCTATCGGCAATTAACTCAATATGTTCAGCACCAGCTGACATCCCAGCGCGAATCATAGAGATGATAGTTTCAGGATCTTCCGATCTTGGGTTATCACTTGTGATCACAACGTGATCAGCATATTGCTCAGCTATACGACCCATTTGCGGACGTTTACCAGAATCCCTGTCACCACCACACCCAAATACACACCAAATTTTTCCATTACGCTGATTTGCAAGAGGTCGCAATGCAATCAATGCTTTCTCTAAGGCATCTGGTGTGTGTGCATAATCCACAACCATCAATGGGCCATTTGCTTTTGAGCTCTTAACTACTGTGATGAGTTCCATTCGACCTGATACTGGCCGTAATTTTCCCAAACGCTTGCTTGCCTGATCGCAACTTAACCCCTGGGTTAGTAATGTTGTCCATACAGCCAAACAATTGCTTAAGTTAAATTCACCCAAAACGGATACATGAACTGCACGATCTCCAACACCTTCCCAGATAAATGAGGAGTCATAACCAGTATTTGTTAAAACAATATCTTTGGCATAAATCCGTTGCAAACGATCACCAAAGTTTTCAAAACCTTTGAAAGCATCCTTACTTAATGCATAGCCCCAAACTTTGATACTCTTCTGAGTGAGTAATTGTGTAGCCAACTCATGCCCGAAGGTATCATCAAAATTTAAGACGGCATGCTCTAAACCAGCGCACTGAAATAACTTTGCTTTTGCTTGCGCATATTCGGCCATATTGCCGTGATAATCCAAATGATCTTGTGTCAAATTGGTAAATACTGCGCAATTAAATTGAATTCCAGCAATGCGTTCTTGATCTAACGCATGAGATGAAACCTCCATCGCAATCTGTTTGGCACCTGCATCGAAGATTTCTTTTAATTGAGTTTGAAGGCGTGGAGCATCCGGCGTAGTGTATCCAGTTTGCGCTAAAGCACCAGGAAATCCAGCGCCCAATGTACCTATAACGGCTACATGATGAGTTGTGTCATTTAATGCCTGAGCAAGCCACTGGGTAACCGTTGTTTTTCCATTGGTGCCCGTTACACCAATGATCTTTAATTCCAAACTTGGTTGACCATACCATTGAGCACATAACTCACCCGCCAATTTACCTAAATCTTCAACAGCAAAACATTGGGGATGATTTAAGTATTGAGAATCTGCGCCTACAGCCTCAAATACAACAGCAGAAGCACCGCCTTCCAAGGCGGCTGCAATGTAATTACGACCATCACGTAAGCTTGCTCCATGCCCAACTGGGTAAGCAAAGAAGATATCGCCAGGACAAATTTGACGACTATCAGCACGAATTTTTGCCGATGCAGCTACTAAGCCTTTCAAATGGCTAATTAAATGAGCGGATGTTATATTCATCAGCACACTCATTTTTTTGAAACCACATGGTGTATTTTTGCACTAGCGACTGGCGTATCAGCAGCACCAGTGTCGACCAGCGTAGCTTGCTTGACACTACTATCTGGAAGTACATTTAATGTGCGTAAAGTTTCGCTAACAATCGTCGAAAATACAGGTGCCGCTACATCGCCACCGTAATAACTTCCACCCGTTGGCTCATCAATCATTACTGCCACTGAAATACGAGGGGAGCTAATTGGGGCAATTCCCGCGAAATAGGCTAAGTATTTATTTCCATAACCCTTGCCGACAAGCTTGTGTGCAGTTCCGGTTTTTCCACCAACGCGATATCCATCTGCTTGTGCTTTTACTGCGGTACCACCCGGCTGGGTAACCGTCTCTAGCATTTGTCGCATTTCTTGTGCGGTTTTGGCAGAAATAACTCTAGTACCGGGCTTAAAGTCGGGACTACGCTCAATCGTTAATGGAACCAACTCACCATCTCGGGCGAAAATCGTATAGGCACGAGCTACTTGAAATAATGAGCCAGAAAGACCATAACCAAATGCAATACGCGCTTGGTCACTAGCCACCCATTTTTTATAAGGATGCAAAGTTCCCCTAACTGCCCCTGGGAAGCCAATCTTAGGTGCCTGCCCAAATCCAACGGCCGAATACATATCCCACATTTCTTCTGGAGAGAGATAGTTCATCGCAATTTTTGCCGCACCAATATTGCTAGACTTTTGAATAATCTGAGCAACACTCAGACTGCCATTGGGATGCGTATCAGTAATTGGTTTTTTACCCACTAAATAACTAGAGCCAATTGGCAATACTGTATTTGGATTAATGACGCCCTTTTCTAAGGCAGCAGAAACGGTAAAAGGCTTAATGGTCGAACCAGGCTCAAACATATCCGTAAGTACGCGGTTACGAAGTTGTTCGCCATTAAGATTTCGACGGTCGTTAGGGTTATAACTTGGATAGTTCGCTAAGGCGAGAATTTCACCAGTCTGTGTATCAAGTACAACCGCGCCACCCGCTTTAGCATGGTGATCCTCAACTGCACTTTTCACTGCGTTATACGCAATATATTGAATCTTACTATCTACTGAAAGCTGTAAATCTTTACCGTTTTGCGGCAATTGCTCAATACCAATCTCCTCAACAACGCGACCCAAACGATCAATGACAACACGACGTTGTCCAGCATGGCCAGCTAAATCCTTTTCTCTGGAGAGCTCCATGCCCTCTTGGCCACGATCCTCAACATTGGTAAATCCAACAACGTGCGCCATCGCTTCGCCTTCAGGATAGAAGCGACGGTACTCATTATTTAAACCAATACCAGGAATTTCTAATTGCTTAATTTGTTGCGCTACTTCTGGATCTACTTGACGCTTTAAGAAAACTTGCTTGCGTTCTTCTTTAAGTTTTTTACGTAAATCGGCTTCACTCATTTGCAATAAGCTTGCAAGCTTTCGAACTTTATCCGCCGCTAAATCATCAGGCACTGTATCGTTATAAGCAATGACTGACTTTGCTTCTAAACTTGTAGCAATGACTTGGCCATTTCGGTCTAAAATTTTTCCACGTGAAGCAGGAAGCTCTAACTCTCGTTGAGTACCTCTCACGCCTTTAGCCTCATAAAACGCATTTCCTGGACCCTGAATCCAAAAAGCGCGAATTAGAAGCAGCATAAATACAAAGAACAACAGAAATAGCATCAAGCGCGATCGCCACATTGGCAAGCGCAAAACTAAATTTGGCGTAGTAGAAAATCCAACCGGCCTCATTTGGTTTCCTTCAAGTACAAAGTACGTTCAGGTGAAATGGGGACCATATGCAATTGGTTACGTGCTACGTCACGAATCCTCGCTGATTTAGATAAATTTCTTTGTTCATATTCCAGACGCAGCCAGTCTTGATTAAGTTGACGCTCTTCAATTTGAGCGCGCTCTAAGGCAATGAATAATTTACGAGCGCGCTGCTGCGCAGCAACTAATGACAAGGCGCATATCAATAATAAAGAGAGCAAAGTCAGCGTTGCGCGATTCATACCAAAACTTCCAAACGCTTTTCTGCAACACGCATGATTGCTGAACGGGCACGTGGATTCTCTCGAACTTCTTGCTCGCTAGGCTTTATACGTCCGATTATTTCTAATGCGCTTTGTGGTAAATCTCTATCGCGAACTGGTAGCCCACGGGGTATCTCCACCTTGGAGTGAGCCTGTAAGAATTGCTTAACAATGCGGTCCTCTAGGGAATGAAAGCTAATAACAGCAAGTCTCGCACCAGGCTTTAATAATTTCAGCGCAGCCTTCAAGCCAAGCTCCAAGTCCTCAAGTTCACGATTAATAAAAATACGCAAAGCTTGAAATGTCCTTGTTGCAGGATCTTGCCCAGCCTCTCTAGTACGAACAACACTGGCAACCAGTGACGCTAATTGCAAAGTGGTTTTTGGTGAAAGGCCTACCTCTCGCTTAGCCACAATAGCTTTAGCGATCTGCGAAGCAAAACGTTCTTCTCCGTAAGTCTTAATCACCCGCGTGATTTCCTCCTGCGGTGCCTGCTCTAGCCACTCCGATGCGGTGATGCCATGATCCGTATCCATCCGCATATCGAGCGGGCCCTCGCGACGAAATGAAAAACCCCGGTGCGCTTCGTCCACCTGCGGTGAACTGATACCCAAATCCAACAAAATTCCATCGACTGATTCGGGTTCCGCATACTGATCCATCTGTGCAAAACTGTTGTGCACAATGGTTAAACGCGGATCGTTGATTTTTTTGGCTACCGCAATTGCATCTAAATCCTTGTCGAAGGAGATCATGCGCGCACGAGCATCTAACTGTTTGAGCAAAGCCTGAGTATGTCCACCGCGCCCAAATGTTCCATCGATTACCAAGATGTTGTTTCTCAGATTTTGCGCCTGAAGAAGTGGACCATCCATTAGCGCCGTCACCGCCTCGGCCAGTAATACTGGGCGATGAGTTATGTTCATAACACCCTGACATCAAAAATTAAATTGCTTGAGCGCATCAGGCATGCCTTGCGCAATGGCCGCCTGTTCTTTGGCGGTGTAGGTAGCAGCATCCCAAAGCTCTAAATGACTACCCATCCCGAGCAACATCACTTCTTTTTCAATGCCTGCAGCTGAACGTAATTCCGGACTGACGAGAATTCTTCCAGCACCATCTAAATCGACCTCTGCAGCGTTCCCTAAAAAAATACGACGCCACCAATGAGCATCCATAGGGAGTTGAGCGACTCGTGACCGGAAGTTGTCCCATTCAGGGCGCGGAAAGAGTAAAAGACATCCATCGGGGTGTTTTGTGAGCGTAATGCGACCCTCGCCCTGAACCAACAAGGCGTCACGATGCTTAGCCGGAACCGACATTCGACCTTTTGCATCTAAATTAAGAGCTGACGCACCTTGAAACACTATTTACCCCACTTTTTCACACTTCCTCCCACTTTAGAGGATCAACCTAAGAGGGTCAAGTGTTTTTGGGTAATTTTTTGGGAAATTCCCTAGTGTTTACAAACACTTAGCGCACTGTGTTCACAAAATGGTGATATTAAAATTACCACTTGAAACAAGAGCTTGGAAAATATACTTAAGAATAGATCTTAGCTATTTAGATAAGAATCAGTGAATATACTGTACAAATGAACAGTTATTTAATCAAAAATTTATCCCACTTACTAAAAAAATTAAATGTGATAGGCGCTACTAGTCATTACTTTTGACATCAGTTGCATTATTCCCTGAATTGGCTTTGGCAAGGTTGCGCCGCCAGCATGCAAAGCTGCTTGTCCATGCTCAATTTCATCAAGGCGCATTTGATCTACTATCGCTCGCGACTGATGATCTTCTTTGGGTAATGTCTCTAAGTGACGCTCCAGGTGACTTTCGACTTGCTTCTCGGTTTCAGCAACAAAACCTAAACTCCATTTGTCCCCGGCCAAGCCTGCAATTAAGCCAATCGCAAAAGATCCTGCATACCAAAATGGATTGAGAAAGCTGGTATGCGAACCGAGCTCTTTTAAGCGCGTTTCACACCAGGCTAAGTGGTCCATTTCCTCCTGCCCAGAATGATTGAGCATCTTCTGAATCTCAGGATTTCGAGCCACTAATTTTTGGGATTGATAGAGGGCTTGTGCGCAAACTTCACCAACATGATTGACCCGCATGAGTCCAGCTGCATGCTTGCGCTCTACTGCATCCAACTCCATATCGGAATTACCCGTTGAGGTCGGGATAGGACGCTGAGCATTTGCACCCCCAAATACCGACCGAAGGGCGGTATCAAACTCAATAATCAGCCGATCTGTTGGGCTCATAGACTTCAAAAACTTAGACTAAAACCTCAGCTTTACAACTTTGCTTGGTTTTTAATCCGAGTTCAGCTAGAAGAGCGCGATCTTCTTCTGCTTCAGGATTTCCGGTAGTGAGCAGTTGCTCACCATAGAAAATCGAATTTGCGCCAGCCAAAAAACACATTGCCTGAATAGCCCTACCAAGCTCTTGACGCCCAGCAGATAAACGAACGCGAGCATGAGGCATGGTGATTCGAGCAACCGCAATCGTCCTGACAAACTCAAGTGGGTCTAAAGGCTTTTGATCAGCCAACGGCGTACCTGCTACTGGCACTAAATGATTAATGGGCACCGATTCAGGATAAGGGCTTAAATTGGCAAGGCGAGCTAAAAAAGCTGCACGTTGCTCGCGGGATTCACCCATGCCCACAATTCCACCACAGCAAACCGACATACCTGCAGCACGGACATTGGAAATCGTATCTAAGCGATCTTGATAGCCACGAGTTGAGATAACTGAGCGATAGAAGTCTTCGCTGGTATCCAAATTGTGGTTATAAAAGTCTAGGCCAGCCTCTTGCAATGCCTGAGCCTGACTAGCCTCTAGCATCCCTAAAGTTGCGCAGGTCTCCAAGCCTAGGGCTTTTACACCTTTAATCATGGCGGCGACCTTTTCAATATCGCGATCTTTAGGTTCCCGCCAAGCGGCGCCCATGCAAAAACGGTTTGAACCAGCTGCTTTAGCTGCTTTAGCCGCCTCAAGGACCTCATCCAAATCCATCAGCTTGTTCGCTTTAACGTCAGTGTCATAGCGAGCAGCCTGAGGGCAATACCCGCAATCTTCTGGGCAGCCGCCTGTCTTAATTGACAAGAGCGTCGCTAGCTCGACATCCCCCTCTGGGAAATTGGCTTGATGCGTTTCTTGTGCCTTAAAGATTAAGTCATTGAAAGGTAAGGAAAAAAGCTCCTCAATTTGGGTAACTGTCCAAGCTCCAGACGCGTCAACCTCCTTGCGCAAATCCATCTTAGATCTGACTTGAGTGAGGGGTTTTTCAGTAGTTTGGGCATCCAGCATGGTCGAATTCCAGGAAATAGATCAATTCAAGGCATAAACATAACAGATACAGAGCTGAATTTGGAAAAACTAGTGGTCAAATATCAAACATGAATAAAAATGTTCGTCTTGAACAAAGCAAAGAAAACTGGGTAAACAGAAGCCTAACTGCGGTTTGGCACCCCTGCACCCAAATGAAACATCATGAATCCTTCCCTCTTATAGCCATTACCAAAGGCAAGGGAGCCTGGCTTTACGATGAAAAAGGCACTCCTTTGCTCGATTGCATTAGCTCCTGGTGGACAAACTTATTTGGTCACTCCAACCCTCGTATCAATGAGGCTATTCATGCTCAGTTAGAAAAAATTGAACATGTCATGCTGGCCGGCTTCACACATCCACCTGTAGTTGAATTATCGGAAAAGCTTTCCGCCCTGACCAATCATCAGCTAGGCCATGTGTTCTACGCATCAGATGGGGCGTCGGCAGTGGAAATAGCTCTAAAAATGAGTCACCACTTTTGGCAACTCAATAACAAACCTCAAAAGAAAAAATTTGTTTGTCTTCAAAATGGCTATCACGGCGAAACCATGGGCGCTTTGGCAGTAACAGATGTAGCTATTTTTCGCGAAGCCTATGGATCACTATTGCAGGATGTTTTCACAGCTTCATCACCCGATGCCCGCAAAGCACAACCCGGCCAAACTGCTGCTGATGTAGCCAGACAATGTGCACAAGAACTTGAGCAGCTATTTGAGCAAGAACACCAAAACATTTCAGCCATCATTATTGAACCCTTAATTCAATGTGCTGGCCAGATGGCCATGTACTCGCTAGAATATTTGCGTTTAGTCAGGCGGCTGTGCGATCAATATCAGATTCATTTGATTGCCGATGAAATCGCTGTAGGATGTGGGCGTACTGGGAAGTTTTTTGCATGTGAGCATGCTGGTATATGGCCTGACTTTCTTACCCTATCTAAAGGTATTAGTGGTGGCTACCTACCTCTCTCACTTTGCTTAACAACTGACGATATTTTTAGAGCCTTTTATAGAGATGAGACTAAACACGGCTTCTTGCATTCTCATTCTTACACCGGTAATCCACTGGCCTGTGCGGCAGCTTTAGCTTGCTTAGATATTTTTGAAACAGAAAATGTTCTTGAAAAAAATATTGAGCGCTCCCAAGATCTTGCAAAAGCTTTTGCTTGGGCAAAGATACATCCCAGTATTGAGCATTGGCGTCAGCAAGGCATGATTCTTGCATTTGATGTTAAAAATGAATGCCTTAAAAATCCTAATACCTTTGCACGAGAAATGTTCTCTAAAAGCTTGGATGAAGGAATATTAATTAGGCCCATTGGCAACACAGTCTATGTCATGCCGCCCTATGTTTTATCAACTGAAGAAACTTTGCAAATGGGTAAAGCAGTGAAGTCCGCACTAGAGCAGGTTCTCATATGAAAACTACCTTTCAGGCGCTTAATTTTGCCAAAGTAGAACTAAATAAATTAGATGCGCAGTTACTAAAACGCAAACTACGCGTAACGGAATCACCTTGTGATACCTCGGCTAAGGTAGGCGAAAGAACACTAAAAGCATTTTGTAGCAATGATTACTTGGGTTTAGCCAACCATCCAACACTATTACGCGCACTAGCAGATGGCGCTAATCAATACGGGGTTGGTAGCGGTGCATCGCACTTAATTAGTGGACATCACATTGCACACGATTTGCTAGAGAAAAAACTTGCCTCATTTCAAAGTGCGCATATACCCAATGCAAGAGCTTTATTTTTTAGCACTGGCTACCTGGCTAATATTGCCGCACTTACGGGCCTAGCCAAACTAGGGGATTCTGGCAAAGCCAGTATTTATTCAGCCAGATTAAATCATGCATCCATTATTGATGGTGTGCGCTTAGCCAGCACCCAAACACTTGCCACAGTTCATCTTTTTGACCATGATGATTTAAATACACTTCAAAATAAAATTCATGGCGACTCTTCGCCTCTCAAAATCATTGTGGTGGATGGCGTTTTTAGCATGGACGGTGACTTAGCACCAGTAAAAGCGCTACTAGATATTGCCAATACCTATGATGCCCTCCTTATGGTTGATGATGCCCATGGATTTGGAGTATTGGGCGAGAATGGTCATGGCCTTTTGGAGTTATTGAGTATTGCCTCAGACCGAATCATCTACATTGGCACACTAGGAAAAGCAGCCGGCGTAAGTGGCGCCTTTATCTGCGCACAAGAACCATTTATTGAATGGTTAATTCAAAAAGGTCGTCCTTATATCTATAGCACTGCAACACCACCCGCTATTGCTCACACTGTACTCAAAAGTCTCGAGATCATCGAAAGTGAGGAAGGTAAAACCAGACGCGAGCAACTCAAAAATCTTATTCGTATTTGGCAGCAAGAAATGGTCTTTTCTAAGTGGGGAAAGATCACTTCACCAACCCCTATTCAACCCGTTGTATTGGGCAGCAATGCGGATGCATTATTAGCCTCAAAACTACTAGATGAAGCGGGATACTGGATTCCGGCAATAAGACCGCCGACCGTCCCGGCAGGAAGCTCACGTTTACGGGTTACGTTTTCCGCGAACCACAGTATTGATGAATTGCGGCTACTGATAAAAACACTGCAAACTATTGAGCAACAAGTTATTACAGAAATGGTTATTTAATAATGTCCAAAGGGTTTTTCATCACAGGCACCGATACTGAAGTAGGTAAAACTTTAGTTAGTGGCGCTGTAATTCTTAAACTCAAAAATGCTGGAATCAATGCCGTTGGCTTTAAGCCGGTGGTTGCTGGTACCTACCCCAGTAAAAATGGCAGACTAGTGAACGAGGATCTTGAAACTCTTCGAATCGCATCAAACTTAGCCCCTGACCAACAAAACCTATGTCCTTATATTTTAGATAAGCCTGCTGCACCGCATCTTGCTGGAAAAGATCAAGGGATTGAGTTAAAAAGTGTCGTTATGATGAAGGCTTTTGAAAATATTCAATCTCAATATGAACAAGTTGTCGTTGAAGGCGCTGGTGGGTTTTTGGTTCCATTAAATGACCACGAGGACTTAGGTGATATTGCTCGAGCCTTGGACCTGCCCGTTATTCTGGTGGTTGGCATGAGACTGGGTTGCATTAACCATGCTTTATTAACGCTGGAGGCTATTAAGTCTCGCAATCTCACCATTGCTGGATGGATAGGAAATACGCTTTCAAGCGAAATGCCATTCTTACAAGAGAATTTGGCAACCATCAAAAACAGAGTTTTTGCACCATTCTTAGGGCTTATCCCCACATTACCAAAAGAAGTACAAAAACAGGATCAGGCTCCATATTCAATTGAGGCTCTTACTTTTGCTGCGCAGCACATCAACCCTCCCTGGTAATTACTGCCATTAATATTAGTTTCGGATAAGATGAAGGCATGCGTTTACTACCTGAGATCGTCGATTCCGCAGAAGCCATTCAAGAAATACGGCGCAATATTCATGCTCATCCAGAATTGCGCTTTGAAGAAAACCGTACAGCCGATTTAGTTGCTCAAGCCCTCTCTAGCTGGGGTATTACTGTTTTTAGGGGAATGGGTAAGACGGGTGTTGTAGGTCGCCTAGAAGGAGATTTGGGACCTGGAAAAATGATCGGCTTGCGCGCTGATATGGATGCCCTGCCACTTCAAGAGCACAATAATTTTGCGCACAGCTCGCGCTACCCTGGAAAAATGCATGCCTGCGGACATGATGGTCACACTGCAATGCTATTAGGCGCGGCTCAATATTTATCAAATCATCGGGACTTTAAAGGCACTGTTATTTTTATTTTCCAGCCAGCTGAAGAAGGAGGTGCTGGTGCGCAAGAAATGATAAATGATGGGCTGTTTAAGGAATTTCCCTGTGATGCTGTGTTTGGCTTACATAATTGGCCTGGGCTGGCTGAGGGACATTTTGGCGTCATCAGTGGTCCCATGATGGCATCAAGCAACACCTTTGAAATCACGATCAATGGCAAAGGTGGTCATGCAGCCCTACCGCACAATAGTGCAGATCCCGTTATCGCAGGCGCGCAAGTTGTCCTCGCCTTACAAAGCATTATTACCCGCAACAAGCGCCCTGTTGATGCCGCAGTGCTATCCGTTACGCAGTTTCATGCTGGTGAGACTAGCAATGTCATTCCTGATAGCGCATCCGTTGGCGGGACAGTTCGCACTTTCACAATCGAAGTTCTGGACTTGATTGAGCTGCGTTTAAGGGAAATAGCACACAGTATTGCAAGCGCATTTGACTGCCAAGCAGAAATCACTTTTTCGCGTAATTATCCACCGCTCATCAATCACGCAAATGAAGTGCACTTTGCCACGGAAGTGATGGAAGATTTAGTGGGAAAGAACAATGTCAGCACCTCAATTGATCCAACTATGGGTGCCGAAGACTTTGCCTTCATGTTACTAGAGAAGCCCGGCTGTTATGTTTTCCTCGGAAACGGGGACGGCGATCATCGTTCAGCAGGACACGGCATAGGTCCATGTCACTTGCACAACTCTTCCTATGATTTCAACGATGCCTTAATCCCGGTAGGGGTCAGTTACTGGGTGAGCTTAGCCCAACGGTTCTTAGACAAAACCTCCGCTTAAAAAATAAATTGTCAGCAAGATTAGCGGGGAAGCAAAAGCCACATTCTGCCGTTTTGTTTCATACGTCCAGCCATCTCCCCGGCCGCCTCATCAGAACCCCAATAGTAGTCAGCCCTTACACCGCCAACGATAGCTTTGCCCGTATCTTGAGCCATCACTAATTTTTGCAAGGGCTGGCTACTTAAGGGCCTCGTAGTAGCAAGAAATACTGGCGCGCCCAAAGGCAAGGCTTGTAAATCAACAGCAATACTGCGACCAGCTGTCAGCGCTACCCCAAGGGCGCCATTGGGTCCAAGTTCTGCGCTGACATTACCCGGTAACTCTTTAAAAAAGACAAAGCGTGGATTGGCATTAAGCATTTCATTTGTGCGGTCGGGATTGCGCTTTGCCCACACTGAAATACCTTGCATCGTAGCTTCGCTGCGCGAGATTTCTTTGCGATCTAAAAGCCATTGAGCAAAAGACTTAAAGGGTTGATCATTCGTTCCCGCAAAACCAAGTCGCATTACCCGGCCATCATCAAGGCGGATTTTCCCCGACCCTTGTACCTGCATAAAAGCAGCTGCTACCGGATCTTGCACCCAGGCAATCTCGGATCCCTGCAATACGCCTGAACTCATCAACTGTGCGCGAGTTGGGGCGGGATTAGGCTTGGAATTCTTCCAGGCACTAGGATAGCCATATAAAGGAACGGTATATGTTGACGTACGCGTTAACGAACCATTCATCACCGGCTCGTAATACCCTGTAATTAAGCCCGTATCACTTCCAGAGCCATTACGAATCTCATAGACTTGAAAATTGCTCTCGAAGTAGCGTCGAATTGCCTGATTACTTGTTGCGGAAACACTATTAGTTTGTGCGCAGGCTGGCCGCCAATTTAGATCACCACTACGTTTACGCAAAGCCTCGCAACTCTTAAGCCATGCTGGCCATGCTTGGGTTAAGTCATCATCCTGCCAACCGGGCAAGTTTTGCCACGAGACTGTGCTAAAACTGGCAATTGAAGAGCTATAAGAGCCAGCTACTCCACTACTGGGCCGAGAATTAGAGCTACGAGTGGGTGGGGTGGAACATCCCACTATTAAGCCACCCACAATCAGCAGGAATACACTTGCCACAGCAATACGCCGAGAAGCTTTACAACTTACTACCATTTTGAATTTAGAAATCATGATTGCCAATTTACTTGATGAATACCCAATGTTGCTTTTTGTCATGGAGGCAGGTCTTGCGCTAGCCCTTTTGCTATTTATTGTCCTTTGGACCGGAAAAGGTAAAAAATAGGGCTAAGCCAAGCGCTTAATGCAAAGTTCTGGGCATTACTAAGGCGAACTCAGGAATTGGAGCCTGGAAGAACTGAGCATCTTCAGTCACGCAAAAGTACTCCCCACGCATAGTCCCCGCGGGGGTGGGCAGAGTCGCCCAACTGGTGTACTCAAAATGCTCACCCGAGCGCAATAAGGGTTGCTGGCCAACTACCCCTAATCCACGCACTTCCTGCACATTATTATCTCCGTCGCTAATAAACCAGTGCCGGGCAATCAACTGGACGTTTGCAGCACCTGTATTGCGAATGGTCACTGTATAAGCGAAGGCAAATTGGCGGTTATCAGGCTCAGATTCCTCTGGCAAATACTGAGCTCGGACCGTAATACTGATTTCATGGGGGTTCATGCAGGAATTCTGCTCCATCCAAGAGCCAACTGCAAGCTAGAATCTAGGGATGGATAGTCAAAACTTACCCTCTAATTTGCAGTTTGTTATTGCTCCCTCTATTTTGTCTGCCGACTTTGCCTGTCTAGGTAAAGAGGTTCAAGATGTTTTGGTGGCTGGCGCCGACTGGATTCACTTTGATGTGATGGATAACCATTACGTCCCTAATCTCACCATCGGCCCCTTGGTTTGTGAGGCTATTCGCCCTTATGCACTGAAAAATGGCAAGCCAGCGATGATTGATGTCCACCTCATGGTTGAGCCAGTGGATCGCATCATTCCGGATTTTGCTAAAGCGGGTGCAAATTTGATTAGCTTTCACCCGGAAGCCAGTCCTCACGTCAATCGCACCCTTAATCTCATTCGCGATCAAGGTTGCCAGGCAGGCATTGTCCTAAATCCAGCTACCCCACTTCATTACCTCGATCACACCTTGGAGTTGATCGATCTTGTCTTGCTGATGTCGGTAAACCCAGGCTTTGGAGGTCAATCCTTCATCCCAAGCACTTTGAATAAAATTACTCAGGTTCGTGCACGCTTGGATCAATACAAGGCAGAAACTGGTAAGCATATCCGCCTAGAAGTAGATGGAGGCATCAAAGTCGATAATATTGGTCAGGTCGCTAAGGCTGGTGCTGATACCTTTGTTGCAGGTTCAGCTATTTTTGGCGAAGATGATTACAAGCAAGTCATTCAAACTATGCGTGAAGAATTAGGAAAGCTAGGAAACACCTAATGCAACGCGATGAATTTAATACTTTAGCCAAGCAAGGCTTTAACCGTATACCAATGGTGAAAGAGGTATTGGCAGATTTAGAAACGCCTTTATCTCTTTACATCAAATTAACGCAAGCTTTTGGCAAAACCAATACGTACCTGCTTGAGTCGGTTTTAGGTGGGGAGCGTTTTGGGCGCTTCTCCTTTATTGGGTTGCCAGCAAAAACACTTTTGAGAACTGTTGGAACACCGGCAGCCCCACTCACAGAAGTAGTCACCGATGGAAAAGTAATTGAAACACACCGTGATAATCCATTAGATTTCGTAGATGCTTATTTCAAGCGCTTCAAGGTTGCGTTACAACCAGGCCTTCCCCGTTTTTGCGGAGGCTTGGCAGGCTACTTTGGGTACGATACTGTTCGCTATATTGAATCTCGGCTAGCGCAACATAGCCTTCCAGATGAACTGGGGGTCCCAGACATTCAACTGATGTTGACTGAAGAGCTAGCTGTAATCGATAACGTCGCTGGACGCATTTACTTAATTGTTTATGCCGATCCAAGTCAAGAAAATAGCTTCGAAAAAGCCCAAATCAGACTAAATGAAATATTGACTTGCTTAAGCAAGCCAATGAGCATTCCCGCGTCCCACCCCAGCACAAAAACAGATCTCATTCGCAAATTTAAGGCTGAAGATTTCGAAATTGCTGTGCGCAGGACAAAAGATTACATTTTGGCTGGTGATTGCATGCAGGTTGTGATTGGTCAACGTATCAGCAAACCGTTTACAGATTCACCATTGGCGCTTTACAGAGCTTTGAGGTCTTTAAATCCATCGCCCTATATGTATTTTTATGATTTCGGAGACTTGCAAATTGTCGGCTCATCTCCAGAAATTTTGGTGCGTCAAGAAAAACGCGAAGCTGAAAAGATTGTCACAATCCGACCGTTAGCGGGGACTCGTCCACGCGGTGCTACCCCCGAAGAGGACGAGCGCTTGGCAAAAGAACTGCTTGCCGATCCCAAGGAAATAGCTGAGCATGTGATGCTGATTGACCTTGCCCGCAATGATGTCGGAAGAATTGCCAAGACGGGTTCGGTCAAGGTTACTGATTCAATGTCGATCGAGAAATATTCTCATGTACAGCATATCGTTAGCTCTGTTGAGGGTGAACTAGTGGATAACATGAGCAATATGGATGTTTTGCGCGCCACTTTCCCTGCTGGAACGCTATCTGGCGCGCCAAAAATACGGGCCATGGAAATTATTGATGAGATGGAAATTGTGAAACGCGGTGTTTATGGTGGTGCTGTTGGTTATCTTTCTTTTTCTGGCGATATGGATGTTGCCATTGCTATCCGCACTGGCGTTATTCGTAATGGCATGCTGCATTCCCAGGCGGGTGCAGGCGTTGTCGCTGACTCCGATCCAACTGCAGAATGGAAAGAAACCGAAGCAAAAGCACGCGCTGTATTAATGGCTGCTGATTTAGTACAAGGAGGACTCGATGCTCCTCATGATTGATAACTATGATTCATTTACTTACAACTTGGTTCAATATTTCGCCGAACTAGGAGAAGAAGTAAAAGTATTTCGTAACGACGAGATTTCTGTTGAAGAAATTGCCACAATCAATCCTACGCGGATTTGCATCTCCCCAGGTCCATGCAGCCCAGCAGAAGCAGGCATATCGGTAGAGACTATCAAGCGCTACGCAGGTCAAATTCCGATTCTAGGAGTCTGCTTGGGTCATCAGGCGATTGGAGAGGCATTTGGTGGCAATATTATCCGCGCCCAAAAAGTTATGCATGGCAAAACCGATGATATTTATCACACAGGCGTTGGCGTATTTAAAGATCTTCCCAGCCCCTTTAAGGTCACCCGCTATCACTCTTTGGCTATTGAAAAAAGCTCTCTGCCTGCAGTGTTAGAAGTGACTGCCACATCCTCTGATGGAGAAATTATGGGCGTTCGCCATCGCGAGCTTGCAGTAGAGGGCGTGCAATTTCATCCGGAATCGATTCTCTCGGAGCATGGACATGCCTTGCTCAAGAATTTTTTACAAGCAAAATAAAGAAGCAAGTCAGGGCTATGCCAATCACTCCCCAAGAAGCCTTACAGCGTTGCATTGAACATCGCGAACTCTTTCATGATGAGATGACTGCCATGATGCGACTCATCATGAGTGGCAAGCTGCCACCTACATTGGTTGCGGGATTGCTGATTGCCCTACGAACTAAAAAAGAAACTGTCGGTGAGATTGCTGCTGCTGCACAAGTTATGCGCGAATTCGCTACGCCGGTTCATATTGAAGATAGATCTCATTTAGTTGATGTTGTGGGAACTGGGGGGGATGGTGCTCACACTTTTAATATTTCTACCGCCGCTATGTTTGTCGCGGCAGCTGCTGGTGCCAAAATCGCAAAACATGGTAATCGTAGTGTCAGTAGCAAATCGGGAAGCGCCGATCTTTTAGAAGCGCTAGGTGTAAATCTCACCCTGAGCGCAGAGCAGGTTGCCCAATGCATTGAAAATGTTGGCGCGGGCTTTATGTTTGCCCCAAACCACCACCCCGCCATGAAAAATGTTGTGCCAATTCGTAAAGAGCTGGGTGTACGTACAATTTTCAATATTTTAGGCCCCCTTACAAATCCTGCAGATGCAAAGCGCATGTTGATGGGTGTCTTTCATGCAGATCTAGTAGGTATTCAGGCGCGCGTATTGCATGCCTTGGGTATGGAGCACGCTTTAGTGGTCTATGGGCGAGATGGCCTTGATGAGATTTCTCTTGAAGGGTCAACATTGGTTGGCGAACTTAAAAATGGCATCGTGCGTGAATATGAAATTCATCCAAAAGATTTTGGATTAGCTACCGCCTTAACTAATAACTTTAAGGTGAAAAATGCCGAAGAGTCCAAAAAAATTGTTTTAGAAGTATTAGACAAAAAAGCTGGTCCTGCAAGCGATATTGTTTGTTTAAATGCTGGGGCCACTCTTTATGTAGCTGATATCGCAAAAGACATTAATACCGGGGTTCAGATGGCCAAAGCCGCCATTGAATCTGGCGCCGCCCGAAAAAAACTAGATCAATTTGTTGCCATCACTAAAATACATTAATCCAAAATCAATGAGCGATATTCTCGAAAAAATTGTTGCAACAAAAAAACAAGAGGTCACAGCAAACTCTAAAAAGTTTTCTTTAGCTAATCAACGAGAACTAGCAGAGGCGAACAATCAAAACGCTTTATTGAAACCTCGAGGCTTTATTCACTCCATCAATCAAAAAATTGCCGCTGGCAATGCAGGGGTGATTACCGAGATAAAAAAGGCCAGCCCTAGCAAAGGCATCTTGCGGGAAAATTTTAAGCCCGCAGAAATTGCTGTCACTTACGAAAAGAATGGCGCAGCCTGTTTATCCGTTTTAACGGATACATTGTATTTTCAAGGATGCGCAGCCTATCTTCAAGAGGCTCGCTCGGCTTGCACCATCCCCGTCTTGCGCAAAGACTTTACGGTAGATCCATACCAAGTCTATGAGGCAAGAGCTATGGGTGCGGATGCCGTTTTATTAATTGTGGCCTGCCTTGAGCTCAGTCAAATGAAAGATTTAGAGGCTTGCGCCCATGAGCTAGGGCTAGATGTATTGGTGGAAGCTCATAATGCTCTGGAGCTAGAGCAAGCTCTTGAACTCAATACCCCCCTGCTTGGTATCAATAATCGTAATCTCAAGACATTTGAGGTCAGCCTACAAAATACCCTCTCACTATTGCCTATGGTGCCTCTAAATAAAACGTTAGTGACTGAATCTGGGATCATGACTCGTGCCGATGTTCAATTAATGCGCGACCATCAGATCAATGCCTTTTTAGTAGGCGAAGCTTTTATGCGCGCCCAAGACCCTGGCCAAGCGCTGAGTGAGCTCTTTTTTTAACTCTCTTTCAATCAGAGTGCCAATAGACTCAACTTTATTCACTACTCTGAGTGTGGTTGTTATTAAAATAACGAGAGAATTGCTAAGCCGCTTATAGGGGAATACAATTATTCCAAGAGTAACCCCTTAGAAACAGCAATAAAATATTATGTCCATCTCTAAATCTAGCCCTTATTTACGATTTTTGAATTTAATCGATTCTCTTGATCGCATCAATCCTGGAAAAAAACTCGACTATATTGAAGAAAGCTTGTTGAATAAGATCGTCTTATGCGCTCAGGCAAACCAATCCATCCTGGTAGGTGACTTAATCTCCCTGGCTGAGCTAGGCTCCCAGGCTACTCTTCATGGCCGCCTTAAAAACCTCAGTGCAATGGGCTTTATCAAGATGGCCGCAAATGAAGATGGTCGCAAGAAAGAGGTGCTCCCCTCTAAGGCAGCCCTGAAACGCTATGAAGAAATGTCTAAGTGTCTAGAAAAGGCCGCTAAAGTCAGCGCCTAAGCTATTTGCAATGCAAGAATCTCTGAATATAGAGATCTGATATAAAAAATCCACTGAAATTTCAGTGGATTTTCTTATTTGTTTAGACGCTTTTTAGACGTTAAAGAGGAAGTTCAAAACATCACCATCTTTGACAATGTATTCCTTACCTTCAGCACGCATTTTTCCAGCCTCTTTTGCACCAGACTCACCCTTGTATTGAATGAAATCCTCAAAGGCAATCGTTTGAGCTCGGATAAAGCCGCGTTCAAAATCTGTGTGAATCACCCCTGCTGCTTGCGGAGCCGTATCGCCCTGATGAATTGTCCAGGCACGCACCTCTTTCACCCCTGCAGTAAAGTAAGTTTGCAAACCCAGTAAGTTATAGCCTGCACGAATCACTCGATCTAAGCCCGGCTCTTCCATTCCTAAGTCGGCCAAGAACTCAATCTTGTCAGCCTCATCCAAATCAGCAATCTCTGCCTCGATGGCGGCACAAACCGCTACCACGGGAGCGCCTTCGATAGCGGCATGCTGCTTGACTGCTTCTAAATGAGGGTTATTGGTGAAACCATCTTCTTTGACATTGGCCACATACATCGCTGGCTTAGCGGTAATTAAACAAAGTGGCTTGAGCAATAAATGCTCATCCTCACTTAATTTCATGCTTCGAACAGGCTGAGCTAAATCGAGATGAGCCTGAACCTTAGTCAAAACCGCCACTAAAGCAGCGGCATCTTTGTCATTTCCTGACTTTGCTGCCTTGCTAGAACGATTTAAGGTCTTTTCGACAGTAGCCAGATCTGACAGAGCTAATTCTGTATCGATTACGCCGATATCTGCGATGGGATCAATTTTGCCCGCAACGTGAATCACATTGGTATCCTCAAAACAACGCACTACATGGGTAATAGCGTCAGTTTCTCGAATATTGGCCAAGAACTGATTACCCAAGCCCTCACCTTTCGAAGCGCCAGCAACCAGACCTGCAATATCGACAAATTCGACAGCTGCAGGCAAGACGCGCTCAGGCTTCACGATCTCAGCCAAAGCGGCCAGACGGGGGTCAGGAACCTCAACCACACCCACATTAGGCTCGATCGTGCAGAAAGGATAATTTTCCGCCGCGATTCCAGCTTTAGTAAGCGCGTTAAAGAGGGTAGATTTGCCGACATTAGGCAGGCCGACGATGCCACATTTCAAAGACATAACGTTATTGTAAAGGGGTCGCTTTCGATATCATCGAGTTATGTCTGATACACACATAAATAACCCCGGTCTTTCTGGCTCAAATTCACCAAAAATTCGCATCGTTGAAGTGGCGGTGATTGGGGGAGGTATAGCTGGTAAGGCTTGCGCCCTTGGATTGGCGCAATTAGGCTACCAAACGCTCCAGATTGCTCCTGACTTAAACCAACCCATCCCAAGCCCTCAAGGCAATCACTGGGGACAAAGAATTTACGCTTTTTCGCCCAGCACTCAAAAATTGCTCTCCGAATTGCAAATATGGGACGCTTTAGATCACTCACGAATGCAAGCAGTCCGCGATATGCGAATTTATGGAGATCGTGGCGAAAAATCGGATCAACTGCATCTTTCTGCTTTTGAAGCTGGCACGCCGCAACTAGCCTGGATTGGTGAATCCAATGTGATTGAGCATACCCTCGATCAAGCCAGTCGATTTCAGAACAAACTGGAGCGCATTGCCGATACGCTTGAAAAAATTGAGATTGATCACGAAGGGGCAATCCTTCATCTGAAGAATGGAGATCATGTTCGCGCGCTTTTAGTGGTTGCTGCAGATGGCGCCAACTCACCCATTCGATCAGCGATTGGTATTTCTGCTAGCGAAGAGAGTTATTCCCAAAATGCTGTTGTAGCTAATTGGATCTGCGCGCACCCCCACTTAGAAACTGCTTATCAATGGTTTTTACCAGGTGGGGATATTGTGGCGATGTTACCGCTACCTAATAAGCAAGTTTCGATGGTTTGGTCCACATCTCCTGAAAATGCAGAACATCTTCTTAAGCTCGATCAAGCGGCTTGGGAAAGTAAATTTTCCTCGATCGCAAACGGCGCCATTATTCAACAATTAGGCCAGCTCACACTGAACTCAATCCCAACCGCCTTTCCCTTACGAAAAATTCGAGCTAGCCGCTTCATTGGCCCAGAGCACTCCCCCAAAGTTGCCCTGATTGGCGATGCCGCTCATGTAATGCACCCCTTAGCGGGGCAAGGCTTAAACCTAGGGTTACGGGATGTTGCAACCTTGCTCAAAATCTTAGGTAAACGCGAATCTTTTAGACTGGTGAATGATTTAGTTTTATTGCGTCGATATGAACGTCAACGTCAAGGCGATACCAGTGCACTTTTATGGGTGACTGATAAATTAAAAAAATTGTTTTCTGGGACAAGCGATACGGAACGCCTACTTCGTAATGTAGGTCTTGGTCTTGTCAATAAAAGCCACTTTATAAAACAGCGTTTAATTGAACGCGCTTTAGGGGAAGTTGATTTTGAATAAATTTTTATCCGCACTTACAGTAATCTACCTCACATTAGCATCCATCGGATTTGCCCATGCACAATCTGAACAACAAATTAAAACTGATTTGCAGAAAAAATTAGGCTCAAATGCCAAGGTAAAAAGCGTTACTCCAGGACCTATATCTGGAATATATGAAGTGATTGTTGGCAATGAAGTCTTTTACACCGATAAAAATAGCAAGTATTTAATTCAGGGTGAGATCATTAATTTGGATACTGGTAAAAATATTACCGAACAAAGACAGTCTGACTTAAATCGCATTAAGTGGGCGGATTTACCACAAGCCAATGCCATCAAAACGGTTCGCGGCAATGGCAGTCGTCAACTCGCCATATTTTCAGACCCCAATTGCGGCTACTGCAAGCGCCTCGAAAAATCCTTACAGCAATTAGACAATGTCACCCTCTATACCTATCTCATTCCAATTCTGTCGCCTGATTCAACACAAAAGGCCAAGCAAATCTGGTGCTCATCAGACCCTTATAAGTCATACACGGATTGGATGATCAACGGAATTTCGCCAAGCGGAAAAGGCGACTGCGCCACCCCTCTTGATAAAAATCTAGCTCTCGCAAAAACTTATGGCATTACTGGTACTCCAACACTCTTCTTTACAGACGGCAGTCGCTTTCCAGGAGCAGTTCAAATTACTGACATAGAAAAGAAATTTAGCACCCTTAAGTAGGCCATCAATTATCCATATGAACGATCACAACAATCTCGAGCTTCCTGTCATTCAATACACCGTTTGGCCAGCCGATCTTCATGGTCATCGTTTTCAGGTCAAATTACGCATTCAAAATCCTCATCCAACCGGTCAGATTTTGAAAATGCCTGCTTGGATTCCGGGAAGCTATTTAATCCGGGATTTCAGCAAAAATATTGAATCTATTTTGGCCTATACCGAAAGCAATCAAAATCAGAAATTGGATTTAGAGAGAATTGATAACGATCAGTGGCGACTTCCGATGGTAGCCGAACCCGTTATTGTTCTTGCTACGATCTATGCATTTGATTCTTCAGTACGCACTGCATATTTAGATAGCGAAAGAGCATTTTTTAACGCAAGTAGCTTATGCCTTGGGGTCAAAGGTCAAGAGTATTTGCCTTGCGCCTTGGCTCTTGTTTCACCTGAAACAGCATCAACAGATTATTGGCGTGTTGAGACAAGCCTACGAAATGCTAAAACCGATGCGAGAGGTTTTGGATATTATCTTGCCAAAAATTATGATGACCTATTAGATCATCCGGTGGCTATGGGCGAATTTCAAATGATTCAATGGGAATCAAATGGTGTGCCTCATAAAATGGCGATTCAAGGATGTATTCACGAAGTAGATGCTATGCGCCTTGCCTCGGACTTAAAAGCGATTTGCAGCTCCACCATTGATCTTTTTGAACCCAAGATAAAACAAGCACCCTTTAAGAGCTATCTCTTTTTAGTGAATGCAGTGTTAGCTGGGTATGGGGGACTAGAACATCGCAACAGCACCGCTTTACTTTGTCGCCGGGATCAAATTCCCCAAAAAGATACCCCACTAGATGAGACCAGTTACCGAGAATTTTTAGGGCTCTGTAGTCATGAATACTTCCATGCGTGGCTTGTAAAGCGCATTCAACCCAAAGCCTTCCAACCCTATCAATTGGACCGCAGAAATTTCACACGCCTACTTTGGCTGTTTGAAGGCTTCACAAGCTATTACGATGATTTGCAACTGTTGCGCAGTAAACGCATTGATCTTAAAACCTATCTACAGTTGGTAGCGGACAATTGGAACAGCATTTTGAGAGGGCCAGGCAGAAATCATCAAAGTTTGGCGGACAGCTCCTTTGACGCCTGGACAAAGTATTACCAGGCAGATGAAAACACCCCCAATGCTGTAGTGAGTTATTACGGTAAGGGAACGCTTTTAGCTTTAGGGCTTGACCTGAAGATTCGCCAATTTACTAATAATGACAAATCACTTGACGATTTAATGCGCCTCATTTGGCAAAAGCATGGAGTAACTTTAGCGGGCATGGAAGAGAATGGACTAGATGCCCTTATCTTGAGCCTTTTAGGGGCTGGTTTCACCAAAACCTGGAATGCATTCAAGTCCCTCTACATTTTTGGGGTAGAAGATATTCCCCTCCAAAAATGGTTTGACCCTCGATTTATTACTGTGGAGCAAAAAATCCAATCTAAAATTGAACGGATCAAACTCCAATTTGGTATGCGCCATACTGAGGTGAATGGCTGGTTTAAAGTCACTCATGTATTAAATGGTGGCGCTGCCCAAGAAGCGGGGTTAGCTGCTGGAGATTTACTTGCCAGTATTAATGGAGAACGCATTACCTCAGCAAGATGGGATAAAGTTTTAGGGGGGCTCACAGAGGGGCAAGCATTGAACTTGTGTTTCTACAGAGACGATTTAGAGCACGAGCGTATTGCCATCCTGAAACCCTCCCAGACACCCATCCAATATCAACTGACCCCAAACCATTGAGTCACCTATTTTCTAAAGACGATATTCCGATTGATTGGCGTGAGCTATTGGGGGATTATTTTGAGTCTGCCGATTGGATCCAATTAAAAATGCTCCTCCAGCAAGAGTTAGAGCGCAATCCCACCGGAATTCGACCTGAGCCTCAGAATTTTTTCAAAGCACTAGAACTTACGCCTTTGCATAAAGTGCGTGTAGTGATATTAGGCCAAGATCCTTATCACTCACCGGGTCTTGCTCAAGGGTTAGCATTTTCTATTCCCGCCACTATTCCAAGGAACTCTAGAGAATTCCCAAGCTCTCTGCGTAATATCAGTAAAGCTCTGGCACTTGAAGGTTTTGGTAATTTAGCTCATGGAGACTTGCAGGATTGGGCGAGTCAAGGGGTGCTTCTACTCAATACCGCATTAAGCGTCAAAATTGGCGAAGCAGGTAGTCATGCCAATCTGGGCTGGAGTTCGCTAATTAATAGACTGATTGGGAATTTGGCTCAACAAAAACCTCATTTAGTTTGGCTACTCTGGGGCGGACATGCCCAATCCAAGCTTCCTTTGATTGAAGTGGGGAAAGATCAATTGATTTTGAAGTCATCCCACCCTTCTGGCTTAGGCGTATACAAAACTAGTCAGCCCTTCTTGGAACCTGGGGCAAAAGCAAGCTGCGGGCACTTTACCAAGACGAATGAGTGGCTCAAGCAGCATTATCTAGAACCTATTATTTGGGTTTCAAGCAAACAACCTCGCTCGGGGCAAACAGTTTTATTTGATTAAAGCGGTATAGATACAGGAAATAGCACAAGCAATACAAATTGCGCTCAGCCACTCAAACATCTGGCCCGACTGGAAAAACCCCATGTATTGCCCTAAATAAGAGCTCGCTGTTGCTGCGACCACCCCAACAATGGCAGTACTGAGTAGTTTTCGCGCACTACCCCGTGAGCCTCGATACCCCGGGTAAAAAAACCACGCGCAAGCCCCAGACAAGCCGCCAATTACCAGAAAAGCCAAAAACCCCATTGCTACCCCCATTAATGAGCACATCAAATCTATAATTGTGATTATGAAGTTGTTGACACTCGGCATCAATCATCACACAGCGCCGGTCGCCATTCGGGAAAAAGTTGCCTTTGACCCCGAATTTCTTCAAGAAGCGTTGCACGATTTACGCCAACATCTCGTTGGCGCGAATCAGGCTGGGCTGCCAGAAGCCACTATTTTGTCAACTTGTAATCGTACCGAGGTGTATTGCGCTGCCAATGATGCTGATGCCGAAAATCTATTGCACGAAGCGACTTTTGATTGGCTAGCAAAAACTCAACAATTAGCGCCTAGCAGCCTTCAACCCCATATTTATTCCTTACCCCAATCAGAAGCGGTGCGCCATGCTTTCAGAGTGGCATGCGGTCTTGATTCAATGGTGATTGGGGAAACCCAAATTTTGGGCCAAATGAAAGACGCTGTTCGTACTGCGAATGAGGCCGGTGTTCTTGGCACTTATCTCAATCAACTCTTTCAGAAAACCTTTTCAGTCGCAAAAGAAGTGCGTGGTTCTACAGAAATTGGAGCTCACTCCATTTCTATGGCAGCAGCATCCGTGCGGCTAGCTGAGCGGATCTTTGAAAAAATCTCCGATCAGCGTGTACTTTTTATTGGCGCTGGCGAAATGATCACCTTATGCGCCACTCACTTTGTTGCACGCAGACCCAAAAGTACCGCCATTGCAAACCGCTCTGTTGAGCGCGGTCAAGAGTTGGCAGATTCTATTTCTGCGCAAGGCGTTGAAGCACAGTCATTCAAACTCTCAGAGTTGCCCACTCGCTTACATGAGTTCGACATCATTGTTTCGAGTACCGCATCATCGTTGCCTATTATTGGCTTAGGCATGGTAGAAAGCGCGCTCAAACAGCGCCGCCATAAGCCGATGGTGATGATAGATTTAGCAGTTCCTCGCGATTTTGAGCCAGAGATTTCAAGGTTAGATGACGTTTATCTCTACACCGTAGATGATCTTGGCACCATGATTCAAACAGGGGCATCGCTACGTCAAGCTGCAGTGGGTCAAGCTGAGGTCATCATTGAGGACCGAGTGGGTAATTTTATGCACTGGATGCAAGGTCGTAAAACAGTGCCTCTCATTCAGGATATTCAACAGCAAGGTGAACACCTCCGGCAGTTGGAATTAGATCGCGCAATGAAGCGCCTGATGCGTGGTGAAGATCCACAAGAAGTTTTAAATGCCATGGCTCAAGGCCTGACCAATAAGTTTCTCCATGGCTCATTACATGCCCTACAACATTCGAATGGTGCTGAGCGCGACGCCCTGATTAAATTGTTGCCTAAACTATTCGCCTCGCATTCCAAGCCAGAAGACCATTAGATGAAGCCCAGCATGCGGGCTAAGCTAGATCACCTTGACACACGCTTAGCCGAACTCAACTCCCTGTTAACTACCGAAGAAGCAACCAAAGATATGGATGCTTACCGAAAACTTACAAGAGAGCATTCAGACATAGCAATGGTGGTTGAACAGTTTGGTCTGTATAAAAAAGCAGAAGCTGATGCACAGGCAGCAGAAGAAATGCGCAAAGATCCAGAGATGAAGGACTTTGCCGATGAAGAACAAAAACAAGCAATTGCCACCATGGAAGATCTTGAGGGGGTATTGCAAAAACTCTTACTCCCTAAAGATGAAAATGATGATCGCAATGTCTTCCTAGAAATACGGGCAGGAACAGGTGGAGATGAAAGCGCCCTTTTTGCGGGCGATTTATTGCGCATGTACACCCGTTTTGCAGAACGCCAAGGCTGGAAAGTTGAAGTGGTGAGTTCTGCCGAATCCGATTTGGGCGGCTATAAAGAGGTGGTACTACGCCTAGTTGGTCAATCAGTCTACTCACGCCTTAAATTTGAATCTGGTGGTCATCGTGTTCAACGCGTTCCCCAAACAGAAACTCAGGGGCGTATTCACACATCTGCCTGTACTGTGGCTGTGATGCCTGAAGCAGATGAATTAGAGGCGGTTAAGATTAATCCCGCTGAATTACGTATTGACACCTTCCGCGCTTCAGGTGCTGGTGGACAGCATATTAATAAGACAGACTCAGCGGTACGTATTACCCACCTGCCCACTGGCACCGTAGTGGAATGTCAGGATGATCGCAGTCAACACCGTAATAAAGAGCAGGCCATGAAAGTACTGGTCTCGCGCATTATGGATGCTCGCGAACGTGAAAAACATCAAAAAGAGGCGCAAACTCGCAAATCGCTGGTTGGATCCGGGGATCGCAGTGATCGCATTCGGACCTATAACTTTCCTCAGGGACGAATTACAGATCACCGCATTAATCTCACCTTATACAAAATTGATGCGATGATGGATGGTGACATTGATGATCTTTGCAATGCCCTTGCCTCCGAACATCAAGCTGAATTACTCGCCGCTTTGGGCGATAACTAAGCTCCATCGATGAATTCTGCATCTTCTTTGCGCTCTTTATTGAGCCAAAGCTCGCTTCCATCAAATGAAGCAAAGATATTGCTAGCCCATGTACTGGAAAAGCATTACCAACTGCCCCGCTCAGCCCTTCTTTCTCGGGATGACATGACACTAAACCCCTCTGCGCTAGAGGAATGGGTGTCTTTGGAAGCAAGAAGAATTAATGGCGAACCTATCGCGTATCTTTTAGGTAAAAAAGACTTTCACGGTATTGAACTTCACGTTGCCCCCGGCGTTTTAATACCGCGCCCAGAAACAGAACTTTTAGTAGACATTGCTCTTGCGGAAATTCAACAAAAAATTGACCAAGACCAAGTGCGAGTACTAGATTTAGGGACAGGCTCTGGAGCCATAGCATTGGCTGTAGCAAACTTAGCCCATCAAGTTTTAATCAAAGCTACCGACGTATCAAGCGATGCTCTTACTATCGCCAAGCTTAATGCGGTAGCACTCAATTTAGAAAGCCGAGTGCAATTTAGCCAGGGAAGTTGGTATGAAGCCCTCAACGGCAATGATATAAAAGAATTTGATGTCATTTTGAGCAATCCCCCTTACATTGCTGCGCAAGATCCCCATCTAAGCCAAGGGGATTTGCGCTTTGAGCCTAATTCAGCCTTAACAGATCAATCTACCGGTCTTACCTGCCTGGAAATCATCATCTCCAAGGCAAATCAATATCTCAAACCGGGCGGCTTAATTGCTGTTGAACATGGATTTGATCAATCCAGTGCAGTCGTGCAGCTCATGAAAATCGCGGGCTTGCAAAATATTGAGGTGCACTTAGATCTTGCTGGTCATAGCCGAGTGACTTCTGGCAGAAAATCAAACCCCCAATAACCTTTTTTTACATAAAGTCTTAAAATCGATCTACCGTAAAGTACTTAAAACGCAATCAATCACTTAGCACCCTAGGAAAGAAATGATGGATACCCAAGCAAAAATCAAAGAAATCGTTACAAGTCACCCAGTAGTGTTGTTCATGAAAGGCACTGCCCAATTTCCACAATGCGGATTTTCAGGTAACGCCATCAATATTTTGAAATCCAGTGGCGTAGATAAGCTCCATACAGTGAATGTATTAGAAGAGCCAGAAATCCGTCAAGGAATCAAGGAATTTGCAAATTGGCCAACTATTCCCCAGCTTTATATCAATGGTGAATTCATTGGCGGCTCTGACATCATGACCGAAATGTTCCAAAGCGGCGAATTGCAAAAGCTGGTTAAATCTTAATTTAATCAGGCTCTATTTAGTGACATTTGATCTTAGCTCTTTGCTGCTCTTTGGCCTACCATTTGGAATATGCGTAGGCCTTTTGGTTTATGTGCTGAACTTACGCTCTGCGCTTTCTCGGATTGAGTCAGAGGCGCAGACACAATCAACGCTGGCCATCAGTTTGCGTAGCGAGCGCGATCAAGTGCTACAAAATGCCATTCGACTAGAAGCAGAATTGGACTCTGAGCGCAAACAAGGTCTAGGCAGAATTGAATCCATAAACGAAGCCAAGGAAGCGCTCACTAGCCAGTTTAAGAATTTGGCCAATGAAATTCTGGAAGATAAATCTAAGCGTTTTACCGAGCAAAATGCCGCTAGCTTAGATGCATTGCTTAAGCCTCTACAAACCAAGCTTTCTGAATTTAAAGAGCAAGTCAGCAACTCTTATGGAAATGAAGCACGCGAACGTTTTGCCCTGAAGAGTGAAATTGAGCGATTAGCTAATCTGAACTTACGCATGTCTGATGAGACACGCTCACTCACTCAAGCACTTAAGGGTGACTCTAAAGTACAGGGTAACTGGGGTGAGTTAGTTCTTGAATCAATCCTAGAATCCTCTGGATTACGTAAGGGAGAAGAGTATCTCGTTCAAGATAGTCATACACTAACAGACGGCTCTCGCTTACAGCCAGATGTTGTAGTAAAGCTTCCTGAAGGCAGAAGCCTTGTGGTAGACAGCAAAGTTTCCATCACCGCCTATGCAAGGCATGCAGAAACAACTGACCCTCTAATTGCTGAACGTGAACTAGCTGCTCATATTCAGTCGTTGCGTCAACATATCCAAGGACTTTCCAGCAAGAACTACAGCTCGCTCTACGGAATAGGCTCAGTTGATTTCGTATTGATGTTTGTTCCGATAGAGCCAGCCTTTTTATTGGCACTTAAGACAGCACCAAACCTATACCAAGAAGCCTTGGCAAAGAATATTGTTTTAGTCTGCCCAAGCACGCTAATGGCCACACTTCGTACAGTTGCGCACTTATGGAGACAAGATCACCAAAACCGTAATGCATTGGAGATTGCCAAGCAATGTGGCACTCTCTACGATAAATTTGTGGGTTTTGTCGATGATCTCGAAAAATTAGGTCAGCGCCTAGATCAAGCCCAAGGCAGTTATCACGATGCTTTCAATAAACTGAAATCAGGCAAAGGCAACTTGATCCGCACAGCTGAAAAAGTACGCGAACTTGGGGTTAAGCCCAGTAAAAATTTATCTGAATCTTTAATTGATTTATCCGATGCAGAGGCAGGTTAAACCATTAAAAATCCAACGGTGCTATCGAAGAAAAAATATAGCGTTAAGATTGGCATCTAAATAGCGGAACTCATAATCAACAACACCACTATGAATAAATATATTTATCAAATATATTACAACGAGGAAACAAAAAAAAGCCTATTACCCGGCTTTATTCCTTTAGATAATACAAAAAATCTACGTCCTGACTGGTTTGAGTTCTGGGTAATTTTAAATTATCTAAGAGAACATACCCTCAAAGAAGGGACTTGGTATGGATTTCTGTCCCCAAAATTCTACGAGAAGACAGGTTTTGAGCCACAATTTATTCTTGATGTAATTGAGAATTATGGGGATAAGGGAAATGTTTTACTCTTATCCCCTGGCTGGGATCAACTCTCTTACTTTCTTAACCCCTTTGAACAGGGGGATGCATGGCATCCAGGCTTACTGGAATTATCCCAAAAATTTATAAACACCTTGGGATTAAAAGTTAATCTAAGTAAGCTAGTCTCCGACACAACTTCATCGGTTTTCTCGAACTACATTATTGCCAAGAAGGAATTTTGGGATGAATGGAAAAAAATTGCAGAGGCTTTTTTTGAGTATGTAGAAAACAATCCTGAATATACCAATCAAACTAGCTATGGGGCTGAAAGCAATCAATACCCCATGAAAACTTTTATTCAGGAAAGATTTTCGAGTTTAATTTTATCAACAGGGAACTTTAGGGTTTTCACTCCAGATCAGAGTGTGACGGGTCCAATTTTTACAAGATTATTTTCTAATGACTCTAGGACGAGAAGGTTATTGCAAACTTGTGACCTTATGAAATTCAAGTATCGCGAAAAATCAGATGAAAAATTTTTGAGCATGTATTGGGAAATGAGACGCGATATTTTGTACTCAAACCCTAACCTTTAGGCATCTCAAGCAACGGATGAAGTTAATGCATAATCTTTTCAAGATAACAAAAATTTTCGCGCCAAAAAAACCCTTAGCAAGAAGACATTTTTAAATCTATTCGCCAATCCAAATAAAATGCTCAAAAACATAAATAAATTACGCTGATTTACGAGTGCTTACTGGAGCAACGACTTTATTCACTTGAGCAATTTGACCCTGTACCAAGCCAATTGCTTGATCAGCAGTTTTTTCTGCAGCCACTAAAGCATCTTTAATTGCGGCACGGAGCTGTTCAAAACCTTGCAATGCGCTGCTATTAATAGCTTTAAGAGAAGAGATAAGCACATCTAAACCAGCGGGAGCATTGGCTGCTACGGTATTCATACAGTCCTGTACGCTGTCTTGCAATTGATTCAGGCTTGCATCCACAATATTTGTAAACTCCTTGCCGCCATCACGCAATACTTTGGTAACTTTGCGCTGATAAATGACCGCTTGCCTGCTAGTGGCTTGTAATACATCAGTACCGAGGAGTTCAGCCACCTGTTTTGAATCTTTAGCTATCAAGATTTGCTGGATGCCGTCTTGAGCATTAACCAATAGATCTTTAGAAGCAGCGTAGTTCAATTGAGCTAATTTCTGCGCATTTTCCAAAGCGGCTTCGCTCAAAGAAAAAATGGTCTCAAGCCCTTTGCCATGAATTTGGGACAATTTAGCTGTTACTTGTTCTTGGCTCATCTATTTCTCCAGTAATAAAGTGGTACAACGTTTAATTAAGCGCATTTAAGGAAGGTTTAATTACCTTAAATATTGCACTGCACCATTAAACTCTAACTGAAGCAATATGACAAATCAAGAATATTTTATTGCCATGCAGCAATTACTGTTTTATAAAGAATTTAATTGAATATTATCAATAACTTAGCAGAGATAAAAGTTAAAAAATCCTATCGAAAAGTGGCTATGGCTGCATGCTTTGGCACATTTTTAGAGTGGTATGACTTCCTGACTTTTGCCACCCTGGCGGTGGTATTTGGGCCTTTATTCTTTCCTTCTAATGACCCCAATTCAGGATTATTAGCCAGTCTTGCTACATTTGGTGTTGGCATGGTGGTCAGGCCAATAGGAGCAGCCATCTTTGGCAGCGTGGGCGATCGAATAGGACGTAAGCCTGTTTTTATAATAACCATTATGTTGATGGGCATTGCCACAGTATGTGTTGGCTTGCTACCTACCTATGCGCAGATCGGCATATGGGCACCCATCTTATTAGTAAGCCTAAGGCTTTTACAAGGTCTCTCAGCTGGTGGAGAAATTGGAGGAGGTGCTGTTTATTTAACTGAGCATGCGGGTGAAGAAAATCGCGGGTTTAAAACCAGCTTTTTGCAGTTAATGGGGCCGCTAGGTATCTTAGCCTCGACTATGCAAATTGCACTTCTACAAAACTGGCTTACGCCAGAAGAGTTCATGTCTTGGGGCTGGCGCGTACCATTTTGGATTTCATTCATACTTCTGGCACTTGGATTTAAAGCCCGATTAGCTTTAGAAGAAACGCCGATCTTTCTGGAGCTGAACAAAACCTCCGCCCGGGCTAAAAATCCACTACGCGAAAACTTTAAAGATCCTGAAACAAGAAAAAGAATGTTTCTTCTTTTTTTCTGCATATCAGCAGGAGGCGCAATTCTCTTTTTCTGTGTTCAAGTCTATGCAACCATCTTTCTGAAGACTTCTATAAAACTACCCCCGCAACTAGTCAATCAATTAAGCGTATTCGCAACACTTGTTTTACTACCTCTGACTATATTTTCAGGCTGGATATCTGATAAGGTGGGTAGAAAGCCAGTCATCCTCACCGGGCTAGCTTTGGGAGCGACATTAACGTTACCGGCATTTCATCTAATGCGGGTCATCGGTACTGAATACCTACTACACACAAACACTAGAATCGAACTTCTTGCTATTGGTGGTATTTTATTTGGGTTATCAGCAATATTAGGATTAGTAGTGGGGCCTCAAACCGCAATGCTTGCAGAACTTTTTCCCGCAAGATCGAGGAATAGTGCGGCCACACTTCCGCACAACTTAGCAGCAGGCTGGATCGGGGGACTACTACCCTTAATTGTGACCTGGTTAAATCAAGAATTAAGAAGTGATGTTGCTGGACTTTGGTACCCGACCATTTTTCTAGCTCTTGGAGCGATTGTTGCCCTGCTCTATCTGCCAGAAACACGTCATGTAAAGCTCGATACATAAGCAATAATATTTATCGCTTACAAATTGACTTCCTCTTGTTAATAGACGCTCTCAGGAGGTAACCCATGTTGATATCTCTCATAGATATATTCATATGCTGACTCCAAACTTTGAGTAAAGGATTTTGTATTAAATAACGGAGCTGTTAATCTCCTATTTTTTAACTTATCCTTAATCTCCATCAGCTTAGTAGGATCATTTGCCAATCTAATCGCAAGAGATTCATAATCACTTTGCGATGATGCAATCAACTCCGGCATATCCAGCGCATTAAGCAGGCTAGCACCCATTCTGGATGAAAAACTAGAGCCCATAAAAGTTATCACCGGTAGATCAGCCCACAGCGCATCACTAGCCGTGGTTCCCGCGTTATAGGGAGAGGTGTCTAAAAATAAATCAGCCACTCGATAACGCGCCAAATATTCCGCGTAAGGTAGAACGCCTCCAAATATAAGGCGACCTTCATTTAAGCCCTTGAGTTTCATTCTTTGGATAAGATTATTTTTTGCGCGATCATTTTCGACATACAAAAATAAAACGCTTTCTGGAACAGCCTCTAGTATTCTCATCCAAGAATCGAAAATATTTGGAGTGATTTTAAATGCTGCATTAAAGCAACAAAAAACGAACCCTTTGTTTGGCAGTCCCAATTCCTCCCTTGTAAATACCTTATCTGAAATTTTTCTTTTATCATCATTTGCTTGATAGCTTGGCAAATAAATAATTTTTTCTGAATAACAATTTTGCAATTCATTTGGAATGATTGTCTTATCAGCAATGATGTAATCCATATAAGATGCCGACAGGGTACTAAGATAGCCAAGATATCCAATTTGGATCGGTGCCGCTCTATACGCAAAAATACTAGGTCTTGCGCCAGAGGTTAACCCACATAAATCTATCGCAATGTCTATTTTAAGTTCTCTAGAAAGCTGAGCCACTTCCAAATCACTTTTCAAAGATATATCTATTAGCCGATCGAAGTGGGGCTCCAATCTCATGCGCATTTCATCCATCACTTGGGTGCCCATAGAGAAACCGATTAACTCAAATTTATCTTTATTGTGCGACTCAAATACCCCTGCTAAAAGGTATGAAACGGGGTGATTACGAAAATCTGGGGAGTAATAGCCAATCCGAATCTTGTCATGCCGAACTGGCAAGGGAAACGCTCCTAAATCAGATTTTGAAGGGTTTGATGTTTCAATATATTCTTGCGTAACTTTTCTTATCAAATGTGGGTCGTCGCAGATGGAAAGTAGGCAAAATGGAAGAAATTTAAAAATATTGTTATTTTGATTGAGGTTATGAAGGTTGCTAATCAGATCCTCCATTCCAGCCCATTCACATAACTGCATCTTGCAATTAATGTAAGAACTCAGAATCAAGCCACTGTTATCGCCATATTTCATGGCTCTTTCATACGCCACTAAAGCGCTTTCTAGTAGCTTCAATTTAAGCAGGGCATTCCCAAGGTTACTGTATGCCTGAGCATAATTTGGCTGCAAACTAATGGCCTTTTCAAAACTTTTTATTGCTACCTCAGGCTGATTTAAGTCTTGATATAGATTGCCAATGTTGTTGTAGGCTTCAGCATAATTTGGCTGCAAACTAATAGCCTTTTCAAAGCTCTTTAACGCTGCCTCAGGCTTATTCAGTTCTTTTAGTAGATTGCCTTTATTACTATGGGCCAGCCAATTTTTGGAATCCAATTTGAGAGACTTCTCTATAAAATCCAAGGCCGCTTCTGGCTCCCTCTTAAAGGCAAATGTTACGCCCAACAACCGAAATACTTCGGAATTTTTAGAATCTAATTTTTGAGCCTGCTTCAGTAGTCTTTCAGCACTGGTTAAATCGCTCTTTTGAATATATTCCGAGGCCAAACCTATTAGATAAGCAATCTGTGCATTCATTGGATGATTGTAATATTTAGATGGGCTGGGAATTAAAAATAGATTGAAGACTTGCAAGGTAAACTTCTTAATTCACAACCTTCACAACCTCAGATTGACTCACACAAAATACAGACTGGCTACTTATGGGTGGAGACCTATTAGACTTAAATTAATAACCAATCCCATAGTAAAAATATCATCATGTAAATCAATCTAGAAGATGGCAACAAGCTTATTAACAGCAGCTTCCCAAGTAAAATTTTTTCCAATAAATTGCTGTGCATAGTTATTGTCTAAACCACTTGCTTTATCCTCAATAAGAATTGAAAGTTGCTCTATCAAACTATCGAGCGAAGGCTCTAAGAAAGTTCCCTTATCATTTTTTCTTAAGGTACTTTCAATTTGCAGGGCGAATGATTCATGGAAATAGTCATCTGTTGATCCGCCCTTGGTTATTACTATTGGCGTTCCACTTGCAGCTGCTTCTAGAGGGGTCAAGTTAAAGCCCTCAGCTCTATATGGAGATACATAACAATTGGCAGCACCATACAATCCATTTAACTGGCTTTGAGTTAGGTTATCTGACATGGAGATAATTGATTGAGAAATACCGTCAGATACCAGTTTTGGGCTCTGGCTATAAAGATTACTTAATAAATCACGTATTCGGATATTGTATAAATTACTAGAGTCTTTTAGGATAAGCTTTATCTGAGGATATTTTGCTTTAAGTATTGCAAATGCAATTATTAAAACATCAATGCCCTTATTGGCAGCCATGGAGCCTAAAGATAGAATTAAAAATTCGTCGTCTGAAACCTTAAGAGCATCTCTAAACTGCTTCCGTCTTAATTGAGAGATGGGCTTATAAATTTTTTGATTAACGCCATGTGGCACAACTGCAACCCTAGACTCCTCAAATCCAGCATTTAAAAAACCAACCCTTGACCAATTGGAGGGCGTAACGACTCTAAGGGTGGAATTATTAATGCCCTCCCTCAAACTATCCTTCCAAATATATTCATCAATATGCTGAAACTCGGACGTACCAAATACAAATAATTTTTCACTGTTAGCTGGATAAAATCTATAAGGAAAACTAATTCTATAAGTCACATCATAAGATTGCATGGTATTTGCGGACTGTATTGAAGAAATTATTTCCTTATCACTCTCTTCAAATCCTGAATCATTGTCAATCGAATTCCATTTTTCATTGTAAAAAGGAAGATCTAGATGCTGTAAATCTAAATCCATCCTCTTCATTTCCAGTAGCTGGTATTGATTTACCATTGCATAGGAATGATTAATCCCTCGCCAGCCTTCAATAAGAATTTTCTTTTTTTTCATTCAAGGATGATATTTATAAAATACTAGAATTTAAAGCCAGTCATCTAACTATCTTTAGACTATTCAATGTTTGACTGCGCCTACATATAATGACTGGTACCTACCGTTTCAAAAGAAGGGCCTAAGGAATGTATATATGATCAACCTGTAAATCTGCCTCATATCTCTCGTACATTTTAATATAGGCAGATTCAAGATTTTTAGCAAATAGGGGGGTATTAAATAGCGCTGTCGTGAAACGGTTTTTTTTCAAACTCCCCCTAATCGCCCCCAACCTCTCAGAGTGAGTAGCTAAATCAATTGCCAAAGCCTCATACTCCGCCCATGTTGTTGTTATAAGCTCTGGTAAACCAATGGATCTTAATAGACTAGCAGCTACACGACTAGCGAAGGATTCTCCTATTAATGTAAGGACAGGAACGCCCGCCTTTAAAGAGTCAACCGCAGTAGTATGTGCATTGTATGGATGAGTATCTAAAAACAAGTCTGCCAGAGCATATCTCGCTAAATGATCCGCCATCAATTCCACTCGCTTAGCAAAAATAATCCTACTAGGATCGATACCCCGTGTCTCAAATTCAGCTGTTATGTTAACTCTGAAGTACTTATTATTCTCAGAAATCCACAAAACGCTCTTATCTACCTCTAATAAAATTCTTGTCCAACTATCTAATAGTTGCGGATTAAATTTAAATTCGCTGTTGAAGCAACAGAAAATAAAAGCATTTTCAGGTAACCCACACTCCTCTCTGGTAAATATTCTAGAGGAAGCAACTCTCTTAGAGTCATCAACCATATAGGTATCGGGCAGATATACTATTTTTTCAATGTAAAACTGCTGACTCGACTTTGGAATGATCGTCCTATCAGCAACGATGTAATCAATAAATTGAGCGCCAATCGTCCCAGGATAGCCCAGCCAATTTACCTGAATAGGTGCAGCCCGATAAGAAAAAATTCCAGTTCTAGAGTATTGCGTTAGACCAGATAAATCAATTGCTATATCAATTTCGAGCTCCCTTGCCAATTCAGCAATTTCTAGATCTGACATATTTTGGACATCCACAAATCTATCGAAACCTTTTCTTAGGCGATAGCTCATTTCATCGCCATCGGGAGCCTTATGCAATGAAAAAGCAAATACTTCAAACCTATCTCTATCATGAATTTCAAATAGTTCAGAAGTTAAAAAAGCTACCGGATGATTTCGAAAATCAGCCGAAAAATAACCAATGCGAATTTTTTCTTTTTTGTACCGCCTAGTAATAACTCCTAAAGCGGGATTAAATGGATATTTATCTTGTGCATAAATCTCAGAAGATTTTTTATGAAAGAAAGCATTATCAGTCAATGGCAGAGCAGAAAATGGGATTGTAATTTTCTCATTTGCCAACACCTTGTTGATGATATTTTGCTGATAACCTGCATAACCTGACAAGCTACATATCTTCATCTTTGCGTGAACTAAATGACTATAAAACCAATCAATATTAGACTTTAGGCCCAATGCCTTATCGTAATCAGCAATTACCTCGTCATAATGCTTGAGTTCATATGAGGTAACCCCTTTGTTAATCCATAACTGATAAGAATCAGGCTTCAGTGCTACGGCTTTTTCATGCGCGCTCAGAGCCTCCTCATACAGCTTAAGTTCAAATAGGGTCAAGCCCATATTGGACCAAGCCTCTGCATAATCAGGCTTTAGGGCTACGGCTTTTTCATGCGCGCTCAGAGCCTCCTCATACCGCTTAAGTTCAAATAGGGTCAAGCCCATATTGGACCAAGCCTCTGCATAATCAGGCTTTAGGGCTACTGCTTTTTCATGCGCGCTCAGAGCCTCCTCATACCGCTTGAGTTTAGTGAATGCCTTGCCTTTATTGGCCCAGGCCTCTGCATAATCAGGCCTGAGAATTAATGCTTTATCGTATTGAGTAATCGCTTCATCATAACGTTCGAGCTCACTTAATACATTGCCTTTATTGGACCAGGCCTCTGCATAATCAGGCCTGAGAATTAATGCTTTATCGTATTGAGTAATCGCTTCATCATAACGTTCGAGCTCACTTAATACATTGCCCTTATTGGACCAGGCCTCTGCATAGGTTGGATCTATCTTAATTGATTTATCGTATGCATCAAGCGCCTTGTTGTACTCCTTTAGTTTAAGAAAAATATTTCCTAAATTACTCAAAGTTAATGGGTTTTTTGGAAGAAATTTGAGGGATGCATTTAAATAATTTAAAGCCTCGGGATAATGCCGCTGCTGAGCAGAAATGACTCCAAGAAGTCTTAGGGCGTGTGGATTATTGGGCTGCAATCTTATCGCTTGTTTTAAATACAATTCTGCCGATGCTAAGTTTGAGTTTCTTAGAGATTCAAGTGATTTATTTAAAAGAAATGCGATTTGAGGGTTCATAGACAAATATTTACTTTAATAGGCTTTTAGGCATAAGAATTCAAGATGTTATGCTATCCCCATAGGTAACCATCTTAAATTCTCCGCCATGTTCTAACTTTTTTCTGGTCTTAACTAAATACCTCTGCTGATTACTTGGCTCCGCCCACCTAGATCCATCATGCGACTCATAATCAACCCAAATAAAATATTGATGATTTCCCAAATTAGGAACATCCTCCAAGCGAAAATCCTTTTTTTCATAAGATGCGCTTTTTGAAAAATCTGGAATTCTTGAGCCCTTGGCTCGTTGTATGCTTCCCTTGTCATAATCAACAATATAATCAACACCCTCTTTATAGCGAACTGAGTTAGGTGCATTAATGTCAAACGAATTTCTAACGACAACGGTTCCGGATTTTATGTCTCCAAAGTTTAGTAACCCCACGTCGGATCCATGTAGCGCTAAGCTCTCGCCGTGAACAGAAATATTTTTAGCAATCGCTGTATTGCAAAAATATATGCAAACAATAAAAATATTTAATCTGAAAAATGAAGCGAATGAAGTATTAATTAACAATCGGGATCCCTTTCACTTTGCAGGTAGTTAGTTATTATTTTATTAAAGTGAAAGGGTTGGCTAAAAGTAGCGTCATAAAATTTATATTAGCTATTCGTAATTATTCAAAAATTTCTGGAATAGTCTTTTTTGCCCATACAGTAAAACTTTCTTGTAGCTTTATAGATCCGTATTCTGATATATGAGCGGCATCTCGATGCAAGGGCATTCCACTTAATAAATACGAACATTTACCTTCTTTGCAATACATTTCATTTTGATCAAAAAATAAGGTGTTAGGATTTGATTTTGAGATAACCTCAATTAGTGGTTTAAAGTTTTTTAATGCTGCCCCCCTTTCTTCGATAGGAAAACTACAGTCTTTAGCAATGCTTCTAAATGGCGTTGTGTAGCATAACTTTGGATCAAATCCAGGCCTAAGATGGGGCGTAAAAATAATTACCCTAACACCGGCATGCTCGAGAAAATCAACTCGCTTCTTAACGCGAGCAATATAGTCACTGTCTGGTACACCTCTTAGCCCATCCAATATTGCATACCTTATTGAACCCTCATTGAGAATCAACTTCTCAATAAACTCTTTTTCATGAGTTGGTCTATCACCACCACAAGGATCATTGTTATTTCCGATCTCTGTTTTATCAGTCAAATCTTTTCCAAGATCACAAGCCCCAATTGATAGAACTGTTTGACGAGAAAGCTCTTCGTTGGCAATAAACCCAGGATAAAGTTGGTTTGCAAATGAATTTCCCAACAAAATTATCGTTGGTTTATTTTCCGAGCTCTTTATGCAAAACCACCACCCATAAGTATCATTACCTTCAAATCGATAGCTATTACGACAAGCATTATTTTTTACATATCTGTAATTAATGCCAACAAATTGATCTCTCGCTGCAGCAGTTATGCCCACATTCTTTATAGACTCTCTAGATTTATATCCTCCAGCCCCAAAAATATGGGCTCCTATCAACCCTAACAAGGCAAGAGCAAGCACTAAGTAGATGGTTTTTACTCTACCCTTAATTCGTATTGGCCTTTCAATAAATCTATAGGTTAGCCAAGCTAGTAAAACTGAGAGGAGCACTATTCTTGTTCTGATATATGAATGTGTTGTAGCGCCCTCTACCGTCCTCCAAATTGCTAATAATGTCCAATGCCATAGGTATAGTGGAAAGCTAATTAATCCAAACCATACCAAAAGCGGATTAGATAGTATTTTTCTATTTATCCAAGAATGTGGCCCAACTGCAATAAGAAATACTGCCCCCAAAACAGGTAATAGTGCCCACCAGCCCGGGAATGCGGATGAGTTTGTGATTAATACGCAACCAGCAATTAGAAACCCTAAACCTAAACATGATCCTAATGTTGCTAAGAATCCATGATTAGATAAATCAATCTTCTTTTGCAGCATTAACCAGGATAAAGTTGCCCCAGCTAATAGCTCCCAAAAACGAGTCCCCGGAGAATAAAAGTCAATGATTCCATTGACATTAACCATGTAGACATTTAAACAAAAGGAGCCGATTCCGACAAAGAGAATGGTTTTTAGAATGTCAAAGCCAAGACGCCAAGCAGCCCATAACAGAAAGGGCCAGATGAGATAGAACTGCTCTTCCACTCCGAGGCTCCATAAATGCAAAAGCGGCTTTAAATCTATTGAATTATCAAAGTAGCCCGCCTCATTCCAGAGAATAATGTTTGAACTGAAGCTAGCCCCACCAAATACATGTTTACCAAGCTGCGCATACTCATCTGGAATTAAACCAAACCACCCAAACACTAGGCAGACAAAAAGAATCAAAATTAATGGCGGAAATATTCTCCTGACTCGTCGAATATAAAAATCTTTGAAGCTAAATCTATTCGCCTGCAAATTCTCAAAAATAATTGTGGATATCAAAAATCCAGAAATAACAAAAAAGATGTCCACCCCTATAAATCCACCCCCAATAGAGTTGGGATACGCATGAAATGCGACCACCAATAGAACTGCTAAAGCTCTGAGCCCATCAATATCAGGTCGATATTTTGGATGTATTTGTACTTGCTCAATATTTTTGGACATAAGGCTAATGATCTTACATTAAAGATCGGAATCCTAATTTCAGCTAGTCAATGCCTGAAGTTGAATCTATAGTTTTCAAGTAGGAAATAAAGCTTCATATTCTTAGTGTAGCGATTGCGTATAAAGCCAATACCATGAGGCTACCGAACAATATCATCTAAATTAATGACTGCCGCCATCCTGCATCTTAACTATAGATCCCTTGATTTAAATATTTACTACGGCTTGAGAAGTCGACCCAACTAACCGGAAACCCATCCGGCCTACGATAATGAAAAATGCCTATGGCCTAAGCAATAACTGTAGAGGGGTTAAGTAAAACTCACATATTCGAGAGAAAGCTTGTATCCGTTCGGATTAAACAGTCTCAATTAGACAAATAAATGAAAAAAGCTCACTAGCAATTGAGTAGTGAGCTTTATGTATTTTGGTGCCCCTTGTCCGACTCGAACAGACCACCTACTGATTACAAATCAGTTGCTCTACCAGATGAGCTAAAGGGGCAACGACTAATATTTTAGCCTATTTCACAATCGTCAGGCTAGGTCTTCCAGTTTTTGGCTTTTCATCCACCTCTGGCGCTTCATTTTTACCTTGTTCAGCAGCTTGAGTGGCATCGAAAGGGAAGGACATTCCTTGACCATTTTCTCTGGCATAGATGGCCAAAACATGAGAAACGGGTACCAAAATCTTGCGTGGAACTCCACCGAATCTAGCCTGAAAGCTAATCCAGTCATTTTCCATTTGAAGCTGATGACAGGCCTCTAATGAGAGATTTAGGACAATCTCATCATTCTTTACAAATTCCATAGGCACTTCAACACTGGAATCAACAAAGACGGCCATAAAAGGCGTAAAACCAAAATCCGTGCACCATTGATGTAGGGCACGGATTAGGTAGGGTTTATTACTTGGTACGTCAGACATACTAGAGATCATGCTGTCTGGGTAATGAACCGCTTAGCGGCGCATTACCTTTTCAGAAGGAGTTAGTGCCTCGATATACGCCGGCCTACTGAAAATACGCTCAGCGTATTTCAAGAGAGCAGCTGCATTACGGGAAAGATCAATCCCATAATGCTCAAGACGCCACAACAATGGAGCAATAGCCACGTCAAGCATCGAGAACTCATCGCCTAACATGTACTTATTCTTCACAAAAATTGGCGCAAGCTGAGTTAAACGATCACGAATAGCTAAACGCGCTTTTTCATGGGTCTTCTCTGCAGCTTTGCCTTTTTCATTTTCCAAAGCAGCTACGTGTACAAAGAGCTCTTTCTCAAAATTGAAGAGGAAGAGGCGTGCGCGTGCGCGTGCAACTGGATCGGGCGGCATCAACTGTGGATGAGGGAAACGCTCATCAATATATTCATTGATGATGTTTGACTCATACAAAATTAAATCACGCTCAACCAAGATTGGAACTTGTCCATAAGGGTTCATCACCGAGATATCTTCTGGTTTATTAAACAAGTCGACATCGCGAATTTCAAAATCCATGCCTTTTTCGAAAAGCACCAAACGGCAGCGTTGCGAGAATGGGCAATTAGTACCCGAGTACAACACCATCATAAATTTATTTCCTTAATCAATACTACAAATTAC